>Ga0268280_1000033_pt1 | contig 138851 bp, 130 predicted proteins | sample saktaG_9_FD_190139 | JGI IMG/M metagenome (GOLD analysis project Ga0268280, IMG submission 190139) | Saline water microbial communities from Sakinaw Lake, British Columbia, Canada - sak_2011_5_24_40m | ecosystem: Environmental > Aquatic > Non-marine Saline and Alkaline > Saline ...
TCCGCTGTGCCATTGAGGATGCCCGCAAAGCATATTTGTTCATTCTGGCCAAGATGAAGTCGGTAATCGCCATTCCTTCCGAAAAACTTTCCGAATACGCTCCGGTCATTCTGACCATGATGATCCCTGTTGACAAAATCAGAGATTTGATCGGCCCGGGCGGGAAAAACATCAAAGAACTTGTGGCCACTTATAGTGTCAAGATCAATGCCGAAGATGACGGCAAGGTTTCCATTGCCGCGGCCAACCGTGAATTGGGGGAAAAAGTGATCGCCCGTATCGAAGCCATGACCGGATCGCCGGAAGTCAACAAGATCTATAACGGTAAAATCAACCGCATTGAAGATTACGGGCTGTTTGTGGAGATCATGCCAGGCGTGACCGGACTGCTGCATGTGTCGGAAATTTCCAACCGCCGCATCCGCGATGTCCGCCAGGAATACAAACTGGGTCAGATGATCGAGGTAAAAGTTTTGGCCCTGGATCGTGATAACAAGATGAAACTGAGCCATAAAGTTCTGGAAAATCAGCCGCGCGACGGCGAGAACTGAAAACCGATCCGTTACGTGCCCGGCTGGGAGGCGTGATCATGCAGGATCGCCATATAGGCAAAGACAGCGGCTATTCACCGGTTTTTCTTAAGAGTTCCGGCTGCCAGCGCGGCTTCACCTTGATCGAGGTCATTACCGTGAGCGTGATCATAGCCATTCTGGCCGTGGCCACCATTCCCCTGGCCCACAACGCATTTCAACGTGAAAAAGAGATCGATCTGCGTCGGGCTTTGCGCACCCTGCGCACTGCGATCGATGACTACAAGAAATTTGTCGAGGAAAACAAGATCGATGTGGACGAGGATACCTACGGTTATCCGGAAAAACTGGAATTGCTGATCACGGGTATTGAATACAAGAACAAGAAAAACAAGACCCGTCTGGCCAAATTTCTGCGCCGCATTCCTTTGGACCCGATCAACCGCGCTTACAATTGGGGGCTGAGTTCCTATCAGGACAAATTCGGATCCCGCCGCTGGGGCGGGCAGAATGTCTGGGACGTCTACTGCGACTCAAATAAAAAGGCCCTGGACGGCAGCTACTACCGCGATTGGTGAAGCTCCGTTTCCTGACCGACCTCCATTCTAAATCGGCCAATGCCCGGTCAGAAGTTCAGGTTCAAGCCCAGGGAAAAATCCAGACCTTTGGCCGGGGGAATGTCAGGATCGGCATTGGCGAAATAAACGCGATCGAACAGGTTGGCGATTTTGAAGAACAGGAACAGTCGGTTGGAAAAGTAGCAACCGGCTTTGACAGAAGTGACATTGTAGGCGGGAATGGCGGTTTCCGCCGGGCCCGGGTGTTTCACAGCCGCTGAGGCCAGCCAGTTCACTTCACTCCAAAACCTGCCCAGCCAGAATTTCACCCCCAAAAACAATTTTGGGCTGGGAATGTCGTTGACTGGTTTTTCGCTGATTGTGCTTCTGCCTATATAGTAGAAGGCGTTGCCGAACAGCTCCAGTTTTTTCAGAGGATAGAATTGAAATTCCAATTCCAGGCCGCGGATGCGGCCCTGTTCGATGTTCTCGTAAGTGTAGGAAGTGGCGTCCAACTGAAATTTCTCGATCATGTCGCGTACAGAATATTGGAAGAAGTAGGTGCCGAGGAAAATGTTTTTACAGTGGATCTTCAAGCCGGCGTCGAGGTTCAGGCTTTTTTCAGGCTTCAGGTCGGGATTGCCGACGATGGAGCTGCGGCCGGTGATGCCGGTGTAGAATGCCTCGCTCAATGATGGCAGGCGGTAGGCAGTACCGGCGTTGAAAAATAGGGTCAAAGCATCCTTGATTTTTCTGGTAATGCCCAGAAAAAAAGCCGGCGCCCACGAAGATTTTTTCAAAAAAACACCGTCAGAAACGGCATTTCTCAAAAATGCTCCCAGGCGGGCGCCTGCGAGCAGATCAAAAGCGGCCAGCCCTGAGTAATCCAGCATAGCGTATATTCCCAGGTCATTGCGTTTGCCGTTTTTTACGGGAAAGGAACTATTGCTTAAAAAACCGTTTTTCCATGTTTCGTTTTCCATATCGACATTGGTCCGTCCGTAATAATCGATACCTAATTGGTATGAAAGATTGCTGTTCAGGCTTTTCTTCAAGGTTGTGCGCACGCCGAAATCCAGGGCGTTATTTTTTGAAATATCGACTTGTTGGCTTGCTTGCTTGATTTTGTTGAGTTCATAATCGTTGGGATTGAGAAAAAGGGAAAAATTAAGGGAGCTGTTCGCATTCGGGTTATTTTCGCTGTAAGTGATGTTCAGCAGGTTGATGTTTTCCCGCGGATAAAACGATGAAATGGCCGGATCGTTTGCTCTTTCGGGCTTGCCGATATCCCGGCCAGCAGATTTCAAAAAGCTGAGACTGAAGCTGCGTTTTTCGGTTTTGTAGCCGGTAAAGAGATTCCCCGTGTAATAGCGGTACCCCGAGTTAAACACCCTTTCGCCAGCAGCTGAATAATCGCCGGCTTGAGAAATTTGCATTGCGCTGAACACTGAATAGGATCCGAATTTTTGGTTTAGCGAAAAGCCGCCATTCACTTTTTGGTCGGCCGCATGGCCGCTGATGTTCAGGGCGGCAAATCCGGGCTCGGCATTTTGGGCATCAAGGGGTATGATCTGAATCACGCCGCCGATGGCATCGGAACCATAGAGGACCGAAGCCGCCGAACGCACGACCTCTATTTGTTGAACAAGTTCGGGCGGGTAAAATTGCGCCGCCGCGCCGGCGCTGCGGTCGCTGGTGATACGCGCCCCGGCGGCCAGCAGCAGGATGCGCCGCCGGGCCAGGCCGCGGATGCTGGGAGTGACCGCAATGCCGCCCTTGCCGATAAAATGCACCCCCGGTGAGTTTTGCAAAGCCTGGACGATTGTCTCGGACTGGCTTTCCCTGATCTCTATCTTGGAAACAACATTCTGGGCGAAGGGCACGGCAATGGTCTTTTGCACTTCATTCAGGGCGGTAACGGTAACATCCTCCCTAAGAAGTTTCAAGGGGATGAGATAAACTTTCAGATCAGGCGTTATTTCCTTCAAGACAACGGTTCTTTTCTCAAGGTAGTGTTGCGGGCTTTCAAAATAAAGTTCAAAAACGGTTTCGCTGGCATCGACTTTAAAAACGAATTCACCTTTATCGTCTGAAAGCAGTGAGCGTCCGCTGGCACCGATCCGGATAATGACGCTGGCCAGCGGCCGGTTGTAAATATCCTTGACCGTGCCATGGATTTCCATTCCTGCCATGGGCAGAGAAAGCAACGTTACTAAAAAAACGAGCCAAGACAGTTCTTTTGTTTTGGACATTGATTCCTTTTTTGTTTTTACGTATGCGGACGATTTTTGTTTTTCTTTAAGGTTATTGTGGATGAATTTTGAATTTGCTATCATGTGCTTCGGGAGGAAACTTGTATATTCTGGGCATCGAGTCGTCCTGCGATGAAACAGCAGTGGCCGTGGTCGAAAGGGGCGACAAAAATACCGTGCGGGCCGAGCAGATCAAATCCCAGGTCGACCTGCATGCACCTTACGGCGGCATCGTCCCTGAAATCGCCGCCAGGACGCACTGCGAAACGATCGATCTGCTGACCCGCCGGGCGTTGCAGCAGGCCGGCGTCGGCATCGAGGATATCGAGATTTTAGCGCTGACCCAGGGGCCGGGGCTGGTCGGCTCCCTGCTCATCGGCCTGGCGTTTGCCAAGGGGCTGGCCATGGTCCACGACCTGCCGCTGGTCGCCGTGGACCATATTGCGGCTCATATTGAATCTCCCTTCATCAGCCACCCGGAGATCGCCTACCCGCTCCTGGCCCTGGTGGTTTCCGGAGGGCACACATCGCTTTTTTACCATGAGGAAAAATTCAATGGCCGGGTGATCGCCAAAACCCGTGACGATGCCGCCGGGGAGATCATGGATAAAGTGGCCAAGCATTTCGGCCTGGGTTATCCGGGCGGACCGCTTCTTGACAAACTGTATCTAAAAGGTGATTCCAAAAAGTTCACTTTTAAAATACCGCGCATGAGCGACGGCGGTACTGATTTTTCTTTTTCCGGATACAAGTCGGCACTGCTGCGCCAGGCCCAGAAATTGAATATCCAACCCCACAGTCAGGATTTTTACGACCTGCTGGCCTCTTTTTTAAGCGCTTTGGTAGAATATTTGCTTGGCAAAACCCTGGCCGCGGCCAAAGATCTGCCCGTCCGCTCGTTGATCGTTTCCGGAGGGGTCAGCCGCAATTCGCTCTTGCGAGATCGCTTCAGGGAGGAATGCTCCCTGCTGGGCATCCCGCTTTATTTGGCCGAACCGAGTTATTGCACTGATAATGCCGCCATGATCGCCTGGCTTGGTTATGAAAAATATCAGGCCTATCCCGACCTGAACTATTTTGATCTCTATCTCAATTCCTATTCCCGGGCTCAATTCCGGGAAAGCGGTCGGCACCGCTGATTTCTATTTTCCCGGGCATTGGCGGCAAACAGACTCGGGCAGGTTCTTGTTGCCGTAGACGCGGTCGAAGTGGGTGCTGAATTCAGCGGCCAGTTTTTTGGCCCGGTTCTCAAAGGCTTCCGGGTCTTTCCATGTGTTCTTGGGCTGGAGGATCTCGGCCGGGACACCGGGACAGGCGGTGGGAATGTTGATGTGAAAGGTTTTGTCCTCCACATAAGCGGCCCGGTCCAATTCTCCGTTTAAAACTGCCCGGATGATGGCCCGGGTTATGTTGATGTCCATGCGTTTACCCTCGCCATAAGGTCCGCCGCTCCAGCCGGTGTTGACCAGGTAGACCTGGGTGCGGTGCTTTTTGATCTTTGCGCCCAAAAGCGATGCGTAGTCATTGGGATTGCGCGGCATGAAGGGCTGGCCGAAAAAGCGTGAAAAGGTTGAGACCGGCTCGACAATGCCGGTCTCGGTCCCGGCCAGCTTGGATGTGTAGCCCATCAGGAACCAGAACATGGCCTGGTCCTGGTTCAATTTGGCCACCGGGGGCAGGACGCCATTGGCGTCGGCGGTCAGGAACACGATGGTCTTGGGGTGCTTGCCGCGTGAAGATCTCTTGATGTTGGGCAGGAAGGAGAGCGGATAGGAGCCGCGGGAGTTTTCGATCAGGCGCGAGTCGTTGAAATCGAAAGTGCCGTCGGGATACATCATGGCGTTCTCCACGATGGCGCCGTGCTCGAGATAGGGGGCCTGGTGGGTGATGGCGGAATGGATCTGGGGCTCCTTGGCCGGATTCAGGTTGATCAGCTTGGCGTAGCAGCCGAATTCGAAGTTGGCAATGCCATGCTTGTCCCAGCCGTGCTCGTCGTCGCCAAGCAGCGCCCTTTCCGCATCGGCGGACAACGTGGTCTTTCCGGTTCCGGAGAGGCCGAGGAACAGGGCGATGGCTCCCTCATGGCCTTCGTTGGCCGAAGCATGCAAAGGCAAAATCCCTGCCTTGGGCAACAGGTAATTCATCACGGTGAACATCAGCTTTTTCACGCTGCCGCCGTAGGCCGAGCCGATCACGATGCCGATGCGCCCGACGAAGTCCATGGCCACCACCATGTCGGAGGTGCTGCCGTCGGGGAGCTTGCGCAGCCGCCCGGCGTATTTCTGCTTGTCGAGCTTGTCGGCCGGCAGGGTGAGCAGGGTGAAGGGCTGGTCGTGGTAGATGCTGCGTCCGATGTCACGGGGCACGGGACGGAACATGGTGGCCGAAAAAAGCGCCGTGACGGCGTGGTCGCTGACGGTGCGCACCGGCAGGGCGTAGCGACTGTCGGCGCCCACGACCCGGTCGGTGACGTAGAGCTTGTCCTTTTTGCCGGCCAGCTCCAGCGCGTCCTCCAGGATCATGGCGAACGTGTCGGGCGCCAGGGGCAGGTTGTTCGGCGAATCCCAGTCGATCTCGGCCTCGATCTCGGGGCGGCGGACGGTCAGGGTGTCCTTGGGGCTGCGGCCGGTCGATTCGATGCGCGTCCAGGTGGCGAGGGCGCCGTTGGCGCTGACCAGGACCTCCCTGTTCTTCACGGCCGCCTTGATCAGGTCGCGGCGCTTGGGGTTGATTTGTACATTTCCCTTCTTGTCGATAAGAGCCGTCAATTCTTCCAGGAAATTCATTTCACGCTCCTTTTGTTAAGCAGGAAATTATAATTCAACAGAAGCATAAAAGCAACTTTTTTGAGCGGTTTTGAGCTTGAGCGGAGTTGACAAGCGCGGCAGAATAATGTTAAAATCTCTTTTCGGAGGAAGTATGAAGAAAGATATTCACCCAAAATATATGGAATGCACTGTTATCTGCGCCTGCGGCACTACTTTTAAAACCCGTTCCACCCTGGCCAAGATCGAAGTGGAGATCTGTTCATCCTGCCACCCTTTCTTTACCGGCAAGCAGAAATATGTCGATACCGAGGGAAGGATAGAGAAATTCAAGAAGAAGTATGGATACAAGGAACAGTGAAAAGATATTCTCCTATCTTGAAAAGATCCATGCCCGCTTTGAACTGATAAGCGCTGAGCTGAGTGTAAGCGAAACCGTCCACCAGCAAAAAAAATTCCGTGAGCTTTCCAAGGAATTGTTCTTGCTCAGGCCTTTGGAAGGGAAGTATCATCAACTGAAAAAACTTCTGCATCGCCTGCGCGAAGCCGAGAGCATGCTGACTGCGGCTGAAGAAAAGGAAATGACCGATCTGGTTCAGGAAGAACTGACAATTCTGAATCAGGAGAAAGAGGTATTGATCGGGGAAGTTGAGATCCTAATGGTTTCAGACCGCGGCGAAGACAACCGCAACGCTTTTCTGGAGATCCGCGCCGGTGCCGGTGGCGACGAAGCGTCGCTTTTTGCTGCCGATCTGCTGCGCATGTATACGCGGGTAGCGGAAAGAAAAAAATGGCAGGCCGAGATCATTTCCACAACGATTTCAGGAATCGGCGGCATCAAGGAAGTCATCCTCTATGTCAAAGGCACGGAAGTGAACAAGTTCCTGAAATTCGAGAGCGGTGTGCACCGCGTGCAGCGTGTGCCGGCGACTGAAGCCAGCGGCCGCATACATACCTCAACGGTTACCGTTGCCGTGCTGCCCGAGGTCGAAGACGTGGAAGTGGATCTCAATCCCAAGGATATCCGCATTGACACCTACGCGGCTTCGGGCCCTGGTGGACAGCACGTGAACAAGACCGAATCGGCCATCCGCGTCACCCATTTTCCGACCGGCATCGTGGTTACCTGCCAGGACGAAAAATCCCAGCATAAAAACAAGGATAAGGCCCTTAAGGTCCTGAAAGCACGATTGTTCGAACACGAAAAAATCAAGCAAAATGAAAGCATCGCTTCGAGCCGAAAATCCCAGGTGGGATCGGGCGAGCGCTCGGAAAAGATCCGCACCTACAACTTCCCCCAAAGCCGGGTAACCGACCACCGCGTCAACGGGCGCAATTTCAATATTGGTTTGATTATCGACGGCGATCTGGATGACCTGGTGGCCGAGTTGAGTGAAAGTCATGTACGCGCCTTGATTGAGCAAAAAATCAAGAGCATTCTGGCCTAGTGCTTTACTCAGAACTTTTTGCCGCTCACCTGAAGCAATTGAAAACCGGGGAATTGTCAAACGCGGTCGAGATTTTAATCGAAAAAGCTTTCGCTATCAGTCGTACCCAGTTTTGGATAAAAAAAAACCAATCCGTTCGCGATGGGGGCAGTTTGCGAAAATTCAGGCGCTATTTCAGGCGCTTGCTCGCCGATGAACCGCTGGCTTACATTCTAAAGGAAAAGGAATTTTTCGGTGAAAAATTCATGGTTAGTTCAGCTGTTTTGATTCCGCGTCCGGAAACCGAACTGCTGGTTGAAAAAGCCCTGGACATCATTGGAAAAAAACCGGCGCGGATACTGGATATCGGTGCCGGCAGCGGCTGCATTTCCATTGTTTTGGCGTTGAAATCGCGCGTATCGGTCACGGCTTTGGAAATAAGCCCGCCGGCCCTGAGGGTATTGAAAAAAAACATCGCCCGCTTTGGTCTGCAAAAAAGGGTCAAGGTGATCAAAGCCGATCTTTTCCCGAAAAAGCCCGAACTGTTTCAGATAATTGTCGCCAATCCCCCCTATCTTTCCAAGAAAGACTGGGATATTTTACCTCCGGGCATCAGGGATTTTGAACCCAGAGGTGCCCTGGTAGCCGGTCCGGCCGGAACCGAAGCGCTGGAGAAGATCATTGCCGGAGCTCCTGGCTATTTGCAGTCCGGCGGGTATCTGCTGCTAGAAATCGGCCAGGGGCAACTGCGGGCGGTGCGCGTTTTCCTGAAAAGGGCAGGGCTGCGGGAGACGCAATGCATTTGTGATTATGGGGGAATTGCCAGGGTGATCGCTGCCTGCCTATGAAGGTCCTTTTCGTCAATCCCTACATCTACGATTTCAGCGCCTATGACTTGTGGCTGCGTCCGCTCGGGCTGTATTACCTGGCGGCGAACGTCCGCAGCCACAGTGATGCCGAAATTTATTGGCTGGATGCTCTGGACCGCTTTCAGGATGGAATGGAAATTCGCGGCCGTGACGACGGCCGCGGCAAGTATCCGCGCGAGTTTGTCGAAAAGCCCGAAATCTATCAGGATGTGCCGCGAAATTATTCCCGTTACGGCATACCTTTGGAACTTTTTCAAAGCAAAATGGCCGCTTTTCCCGAGATGGATGTGATCCTGGTCACATCGCTGATGACCTATTGGCTGCCAGGACTGCAATTCACTCTGAAATTACTCAAGCAAAGGTTTCCCCGCGCCAAAATAGTATTGGGTGGTGTTTTACCCAGCCTGGCGCCAACGGAGACGCAATCTCTCCTGCCGGCCGATCATTATGTCAGTGGATACGGAGAAACTGCCGTACTGGGCTTTCTGGAAGGTTTGGGAGCAAGGGTGTCGTATACTCCGGTCCTTGCTGACAATATTGAGTCCCCTTTGCCTGCTGTTGACCTGGCCGGAACGCAGAAATATGTCCCCTTGCTGACATCACGCGGCTGCCCCCTTCATTGCAGCTATTGCGCTTCCCGGCTCCTGAATCCAGTTTTTCTGGAACGACGGCCCCAGGATATTCTATCCGAGATCGAACAGCGGCGGCGGGTTTTTAACAGCCAACATTTCATCATTTTCGACGATGCCCTGCTGCTCAATAAAAAAAAACGTTTCCTGCCGGTTTTTTCCCGCTTGGCCAGGGACAAGCAAACCCGATCTCGCTTCCACACCCCCAACGGCTTGCATGCCAGCGAGATCGACCGTGAAAGCGCGCTTGTGTTGCATGCAGCCGGTTTTGCCACTTTGCGCCTGAGTTTCGAGTCGCTGGCCCCCGATATTTTACGGCGCAGTGACGGCAAAGTGAATAGGAAACAAATGGAAAATGCGGTCAACTGCCTGGAACGGGCCGGTTATCGTCGCGGTCAGTTGGGCGCCTATCTGCTCTTCGGCTATCCGGGACAGACCGTGGAGGATATGGAAAAATCGCTGGCGTTCATCAAGGGACTGGGGTTGGTGCCGCATTTGTCAGTTTTTTCTCCGGTCCCGGGCACTGTTGATTTTATTGAACTGCAGCAGCGGGGAGTGCTGGCAACACCGCTCGATCTTCTGCAGACGAACAAGATCTATTTTTTATATCAAAAATCGGGTTTCAGCCTTGAAGCGATTCTGCAGATCAAGGAAATGGCCGCGGCAATTTCCCATGCCAACCTGGAGGCTGCAGAAGGGGATCCTTTATGAACGGGTGACTCAGGGGGTTTGCGGGATCTTCTTTTTTCTTTTGCGCAAAACCCAGCCGGGGATGTTTTTTTGGCGCTGGCGAGCCACGGCCAGGGCATGGCGGGGAACATCTTCGGTGATGGTGGAGCCAGCTCCGATGTAACTGTCGCTGTGGATTGCAAGTGGGGCCACCAGTTCGGTGCCCGAGCCGATAAATACGTTGTCGCCGATTTGCGTGGGATTCTTTTTTTCGCCGTCGTAGTTGCAAGTTATGGTGCCGGCACCGATATTGACTTTCCTGCCGATCCGGGCGTCGCCGATATAGGTCAAGTGCATGGCTTTTGATCCCCGGCCCATAATGCTTTTTTTCATTTCCACGAAATTTCCGATCTTCGCTCCTTTTTTTATCTGTACGCCGTTGCGCAGGTGGCAATAGGGGCCGAGTTGCACGTCTGCTTCAACAAGGGAATCGCGGATGACCGATCCGGGCAGGATGACGCAGCCGTCCCCGATGCGGGAATTTTCGATATAGCTATTGGCGCAGATTGTTACATTTTTGCCGATCCGGCAATCGCCCTTTATCGTGACCCCGGAACCGATCACGGAGTTCCTGCCAATGGGCATGAGCCCTTCCAGGTAAAAATTGCCGTAGTTTTCGAAACAGACTCCCCGCTTCTGCAGTTGGCGAATTTGCCAGGCTATCAGAGCGGCTTCTATTTTTTGCGGTTCCTGCAGCGGATTGCAAAAAGTGACGGGATTCTTGAATTCCAGGCATTCGGCCCGGGGTTTTGCGCGCAGCGCTTTGATCATGCCTGGTTCAAGGACAAGGCCCTCTTTTTTGAAATAAGATCGGCTGACTATGAAAAAGGGCTTACCCGTAGGGGTGAACAGTCCGGCAGAGGTTTGGCTGTTGAGTTTTAGCCAGCGGCGCAGTTCCTGGCCGGATTGTTTGTTGAAAATGGGAAAAACTGCCGTATCAAATACAAAAAGAAGGTCAAAATCAGCTCTGGCTTTGGACAGGGGCAAAAAGCGGCAAAACGGAAAAAAAACGGTCAGCCAGAAGCGCAGGTCCCGACCGCGGCAAGCGAAACGATCGCTGGCGGATTGGCTGCAATCGGCAACGGCCGCGATCATTCGACGAGGTTCAGGAAATCCTGGTCCTGCAAAAGGGGCTCGAAATCGGGTTCATTGTAAACGATGACTTTGTAGTGTTCGTCTTTTTTCAGGCATTTCCCCACGTAGCGCAGGGTATTGGCCGTATCTTCTTTTTTCAGGTAGGCGGCAGCCATAAGGAAGTAGAGGAATGCGTCCCGGTAATTATCTTTTTCAGCTTGAGCAAAAAATTCCAGGGCTTTGTCGATTTCGCCTGCGTTCAACTGGTAAACGCCTTCCCAAACATAATCCTGAGCGCTTTCCAGCTTAACGGTTTTGGGATGGGTCTGGGCGCCGGCCATGCTCTGGTACACTTTTGCCCGGGCCTGGATCTCCAGAATGCTGTAAAATTCAGAATCCTTGTAGGTTTCAGTGATTTTTTTAAAGGCCTCACCGGCCTTGCCGAAGCTTTTTTTATGAAATAACTGCAGCGCCTTTTCGTACTCTACGGTGATGGCTTGCAATTCTTTCTCTTCTTTGAGTTTCATGGTTTTTAAAACCTCCAAAGACCTATTTTACATCTTTTGGGAACATTTTTCAACTGGGGCCGGGAAAGCCGTAAAAATTTAAATCAATATCAGAAAAAATCTTTTTTTTAAAATATGAAATTTTGATTGAAAAAGTTAATTGCCGGACTTGTAGCGCTCCGGGATCACCCCCAGGACTTCAATGCCCGCGCCTTTGGCGATGTCGATGATATGCAGCACGTCTTTATAGTAGAGACCTTCATCGGCGCGGATAAAAATGGTCTTGTCGGTGCGGGTCTGGTACAAGTCGCGCAGGGTGTTTTCCAGCAAATTGAAGTCGACTGTATCCTGGTTGATTTTGATTGTCTGGTCGCTTTCCAGGGTCAATACGATGGCGCTGCTGCCCCGCGGGCCGCTGCCTTCTTCCGCCTGCTGGGTTTCCGGGAGTTTGACATCGATTCCTTTCTGCATGACCGGCGTTATGACCATGAAAATGATCAGCAAGACAAGCAGGATATCACAAAGGGGAACAACGTTGGGTTCGGATTTTTGATGGCTGGAACCTATGTCAACACTCATAACGGACCTCCTCGATGAAAAGTGTAATTTAACAGAGAAAATGAATAATGTCAAGTATCCCTGCTAAAAAATTAATATGAAGGGGCGCTGTGAGGTTTTGCGGGGAAATTTGAAATTTTTTTTTTTTTGGATATAGTATTGGCATGGCGCGAAACATTATTTTAAAGGAAAATACCATCAATTGTCTGCTGGAAACCAGCGTTGAGAAGTTCGGCGCCTGTCCGGCCCTGAGCATGGCCCTGGAGCCGCCCCTGACCTATAACGATCTTTTCAGGTCGGTCAGCGGTATGGCGGCTATGCTGAAGAAACAAGATGTGAGCAAGGGGGATAAAATAGCCATTTTGGGTGAAAATTCTCCCAATTGGGGCATTGCCTGCCTGGCTTCCATGCGTATCGGGGCCATCGTGGTGCCTATATTGCCTGATTTCCCCGAAAGTGATATCCACCACATCATAAATGACTCGGAAGCCAAGATCCTGTTTACCACCCAGAAACAGATGGAAAAAGTGCTGGGAATCCAAGATCACAAGCTGCAGACCGTGATCACCCTCGATGACTTCAGTGCCGAAACCGACGTTTTGCCCATTGAACCCATTTCCCAATTCATAGAAAAAGCTCGGAGTTTTTTCCGCCAGATCCCGGATCGCATGGGCTTAAAGTCCACGGCGGTCAATGGGGACGATGTCGCCTCCATCATTTACACTTCGGGGACATCGGGGCATTCCAAAGCGGTCATGCTCACCCATAAAAACTTCATCACTAATGTGCTGACCACTTCCAACCATGTGCTGGAAATTCATCCCGAATGGACCTTCCTTTCCATTTTGCCCCTTTCCCACTCCTATGAATTCACTCTGGGATTCCTGTTTCCGTTGCTGAACGGAGCGCGGATCGTTTATGTCGGGAAAACACCGACGCCGAGCGTGCTGGAGAAGATCTGCAAGGTGGAAAAACCACAGGTCATTCCCGCCGTGCCCCTGATCATGGAGAAGATCTACAAAAAAAAGGTTCTGGCCGCTTTCGAAAAGAAATTCGTCCTCAAGCTCATTTCCAAGGTTCCGGGAGTAAAAATAAAAATTTATCGAAAGATCCGGGACAAACTGGTCGAGTTTTTCGGCGGCCAGCTTGAAATCATGGCCATAGGCGGTGCGGCCATCAATCGCGAAGCCGAGACCTTTCTTAAAAAATCGGGATTCCCGTACCTGATCGGCTATGGTTTAACCGAATCGGCGCCGCTGCTGGCCGGTGGTCCCCAAGGTGACGAGACCATTGCCGTGGGCTCCACCGGTAAGCCCATCCCGGGCGTAGAGATCAAGATCGTGGATCCCGATCCGCGGACTGGTATCGGGGAAATTCATGCCCGCGGCGCCAATATCATGAAGGGGTATTACAAGAATCCCCAGGCCACCAGGGAGGCTGTGGATGCCGAAGGTTGGCTTCATACCGGCGACCTGGGCCATTTCGACAAATTTAACAACCTGTACATCAGCGGTCGTTCCAAGAACATGATTCTGATGGCCAATGGCGAGAATATCTATCCCGAAGCCATTGAGGACAAGATCAATGCCTGCATGCATGTGGCTGAATCACTGGTGATTGAAGATAACGGCCGCCTGGAGGCCTGGGTCTACCTGGATTATGACCTGATTGACGAGGAAACCAAAAGCAGGAGCCAGCAGCAGAAACTGGAATACATCGACGAGTTGCTGTTGCGGTTAAAAGATACCATCAACCCCCAGCTTTCCTCTTTTGCGCAGATCACGCGCTTTGTCGAACACAAGGAGCCTTTCCAGAAAACCGCCACCAGCAAGATCAAACGCTATTTGTATCAGCATTGAAATTTTAAGGTTGATTAGGTTGCAGGGGGCTTGATTAATCAAGCCCCTACTCAGCGTCCGCTTTGTGTTTTATTTTTTGATCCTGATGCTCAGCTTGCCGTTCTGAACGGCTATACTGACCCTTGCTTCGACCAGGTTATGGGTCAGCATTTTGGCTTTCATGCTGTCTATGATATTGTTTTTTCCCCGGTCTGTTTTGCCGCTGACGGGCAGTAGTTCCATGTAAGCTTCATATAAGCGCTCAAAACTGTCTTCGTCGTTCAAGTTCAGGGAAATTTCCCGATGCCCTTTATCGCGCTTGGGTGGAGGTGTTGTCTGGAAGGTCTTTTTCTTCTGGATTATATTGGTCCCGGATTCCAATTCATTGAGTTTCTTGAGCCACAGGTTGTTGTAGAGAGTGAAGCGGGAAGCAAGGTTCTGGATGATCATGTTCATCTTGGCGGTCTTGGCGCCGCCGTAAATCAGCTTCCTTACCGCCTTTTCAATGTGTTCGCGCTCCTTTTCAGGCGGCATTTTCAATTCGCCGGAGAAAAAAAGGATGTATTTGGATTTCAGCTCATCGATCTTTCTTTCCAGATCGGCTATTTGTTTTTCAGTGGTGGCCGAGGTCGGGTTCAGGTGATCGTCAAACGGCATGCTTTCCCCTTTTCTGTTTTCAGTATTATTTGCAACCTTGTTTTTTTCTTCATTGCCATGGTTTAATATTTTTGGGCCGGCTCTTCCCCGCTCAGCACTCGTGCTACGCCTTCGGCCAGGGCTTGCATTTCGTCTTCGCCCGCATACACATGCACCGGGGCGATGAATTGGACGCGTTTGCGGATCAGTTCGCTAAAAAATTCATTGAAAGCGATGCCGCCGGTGATAAGGATGGCGTCAATCCGGCCGTCCACCACGGTGGCCAGCGCTCCTGTTTCCTTGGCCACCTGGTAAGCCATGGCCTGGACAACTTCCACGGTTCGCTCTTCTCCTTCCAGGTACTTGTCCTTTATTTTCAGAAAATCCTTGGAGCCGAGATAGGCGAAGAGGCCGCCGCTGCCGAAAACCATTTTTTCAAATTCCTTGTATTTCAGGTTCTGGTCGCATATGTGCCGCGCCACTTGCAGGATGGGCAAGCTGCCACTGCGGTCGGCCGAAAATGCCCCTTCTTCGGAAGGATTGACAGCGTCGATCATGCGTCCGTTCATGTGCAGGGAGAGGGAATTACCCGTGCCCAAATGGATGACCAGCAACGTGACCTGCTGGTAGGTCAATCCTTTTTCCCGGCAAAAGCGCTTGGCCACGGCCTTCATATTCAGGGCGTGGGTTAGCATCACCCGGCGGAACAGGGGGTGGCCGGAATAACGGGCCAATGGTTCGGCTTCATCAACGGAAACCGGGTCCACGATGTAGCAGGTGATCCCGAGTTTGGCGGCCAGTGAATAGCCGATCTGGGCTGCCAGGTTGGAGGAGTGCGATCCCTGGCGGGCTTCTACAAGATCATCGACCATCTCCTGGTTGACGACATAGGTGCCGCTGGCCAGGGGCTTGAGCAGCCCGCCCCGGGCAGCCACCACGCGGAGTTCAGCCGGGTCGACGTCCTTTTTCTGGAGGAACTCCCTGATCAGGTTTTCACGGAAATCCTTCTGCGAGTTAATGTCGGGGAAGCGGGACAATTCTTCGTCCGTGTGCTTGATGGACTCGACGCAAAGCGGAGTCAAGCCCTTGTAGACCGCAACCTTGGTGGATGTGTTGCCGGGGTTGATGACCAAGATCAGTTCTTTGGGCATGCTTTCCTCTATATTCGGGATTTGATGTATTTGCCAATGATGAGTTCGAGTTTTTTATAGGTTTTTTCCGGGATCATTTGCGGGGCGGTGATGATGGAATTGGCCAGGGCGCTGGCGCACGGGCAGGAGTCCCTTTTTTCCGGGAGTTCCCGGATGATCAGGGGCAGGAGTTTTTTCATATTGGCCACACCCCTGTTCAGGTTGGCGATGACCATTTCCACGGTGACCGATTCCTCGCTTTGGTGCCAGCAGTCGTAGTCGGTGACCATGGCCAGGGGGAGAAAGCACATCTCCAGCTCCCGGGCCAGCTTGGCTTCCGCGGCCTGGGTCATGCCGATCAGGGAATAACCCATTTGGCGGTAGGCCAGGGATTCGGAGCGGCTGGAAAACTGCGGCCCCTCCATGTTGCAATAGGTTCCGCCCAGGTGGGCAGCCAGGCCCGCTTCCCTGGCCAGCCGCAAGGCCAGCCGGCCGAGGGGCAGGCAGGTCGGATCGGCAAACGGCAGATGGCCCACCACTCCGTTCTCAAAGAACGTCTTTTCCCTTTTATAGGACAGGTCGACGTATTGGTCGGGAATGACTATTTCGCCCGGCTTCAGCTCTTCTTTCAGCGATCCCACTGCGGTAATGGAAAACAGGTATTCCACATTGAGCATTTTCATGGCATACAGGTTGGCCCGGTAGTTCACTTCCGAAGGATTCAGGTAATGGCCATGGCCGTGCCGTGACAGAAAAGCCACCGAGCGCCCCTGTAGCTTGCCCAGCATGAGTTTTTCCGATGGCGCCCCGAACGGTGTTTTCAGTCTGACGGAATGGGCGTCTTCCAGCCCCTCCAGGTCGTAAAAACCGCTGCCGCCGATGATTCCGATCTCCGCGTATTCCATGACATCTCCTCTCTGGCTGTTGCCAGCCATGATTATCAAAAAAAAAACTATTAAAGTCAACCGGGAATTCTATCCGGCCGGGGAATGATCCATTATTTGCCGTCTAACTTTGCTGCGGGAATAAAGAGGCGCGGCATGCAGACCATTTTAGTAAATAATCTAATTATCCATTGCGACCGGGACAAGAGAAATGTCAGGGAACTTGACAACCATCGCGTTTTATTGGTTATAATCGGGTTTATGAAAGGTTTTTTAGATGGCGATGCCAGGTTGCTGCAGGCGCTGCTTGCCGGTGATACCGCAGCCTGGCAGAAATTCATCCTGCAGTATTCGAATTTTATCTACCGCGCCATCATTAAATATACCGATGACTATGACGAAAAAATGGCCGTCTACCTGCACATCCTCGAAAAACTCCATGAGAACCGCTTCGCAAGATTGCGACGTTTCGCTTTTCAGGCCAAGCTTTCCACCTGGCTGACCGTGGTCTCCCGGCGCCTGGCTTTGGATTTCCTGCGCAGCAAATACGGCCGCGATTTCCGCTTAAAGAAAATCCGTGTGGTCTCCATCGATGCCGAACCTGATTATCTGAAATTCCTGGCCGATACGGCAACCCCTGAAAAAGAAATGGCTGCCGTTGAACGGCAGGAACAACGATTACGGCTGGAGAGCGACCTGGAGCGGGCCATGGCTGCTCTTTCCGATAAGGAGCGACTGGCCGTGCAGCTGGTTTATTTTAAAGGGTTGAGGATCAAGGAGGTCGGCAAACTGCTTGAGCTGCACTCAGCTTACAAATTTCTGGGCCGCACCCTGCAAAAGATCAAGGCCGAGATGGAAAAGCGAAGCCGGTTCAGCAGAACCCGGGTGCGGGACGCGTTGGAGGGGGAAGCCCATGAATGACCATATTACCGGCGAAGATCTGGCAGCTTATGTTGACGGAGTGCTGGTGGAAAAAAAAAGGGGGGAACTGGAGTCCCATTTTTCCCGTTGCCCCAAATGCCTGGAAGCCCTGGCCGAGATCGTCGATATCCAGAGCAGCCGGGCAAAGGTCCCGGGCGAGTTTTTACAGCAAGCCCTGGGCGAAAAACAGGCTGTCCGAAAACGGGTTTTGCCCATGCGTTTGGCTTTTGAGATCGCTGCCGCCTTTCTGGTTGTGATTTTCATCGGCTATTTTTTCCTGGGCAATGACCGTTTTCGTCAGGCCGAAAGCAGAAAAAAAGAAAAAGCTGCCCCGTCCGTTTCCCAGGCGGTTCCGCAATTGTCGCTTGAGGTTGAAAAAACCATTCCTGTCCTTACCGGCAGAGTGGAACAGGCCGAAACTGCCAAAACCAAGCGAATGCCGGTTGAAAAAAATGTTATGCCCGCACCCGTTCCGCTCCCGGCTTCGGAAAAAAAACAGGATCAAACCGCTGCAATCAAGGATCGAAAATCTGCCGTGCTGGACGAGAATGAGATACGAGGGCAAGGCCAGAAGTTGGAGGAGGCGGCAGAGCCGGCCTGGGCCGAAATGGATAAGCTGAGCAATGCGCAATTTGACCGTTCTCATTCTGTGCAGGTGCCGGCAAGCGCCGGAACTGTCGAGCCGGCTTTGGCTGCGGGACCCCGGGCTGCCAAACAAGCCGGAAAAGAAATGGCGGACGCGGTCCTGCCGGCCCGGGCTAAAAAATATGAAAAAGGCGATGAAGAAGCGTTCCCTGCAGAGTTCAGGGAAGCGGCTGCGATCTCCAATGCCATGCAGTTGTTCCTGGCGGCCACGGGGCGTGCCGCTACGCCCGGGGGGATGAAAATGGCGGTATTGGCACCGCAGCCAACCATCCGTATCGAGGGCGATGTCACCTGGTCCGACCTGCGCGACCCCGAGCTTCTGGCCGGCTGGTCCTGGTTCAAGAAAGGCATGATCATGGAACTGGAAATTGACGGTGCCGGCCAGGTAATCGCTGTGCTCCCGGCCGGGCAATGGGAGCGCTCAATGGCGGCCATGGCTACAAAAGCGGTCAGGCAATTGACCTTCTCCATTTCAGGAAAAAAATCACGCCGGGCCAGGATCTCTTTTATCGGATCTTCGCCTAATTGACGGCAAAATCTTTTTTGGATAGAAAACTGCCATCGATGGTGATCACCACCGTCCAATCGCCTTTTTTTTCAGAATAGTATGATTGGGACAATGTGTCCCAGGCCGCGAAATATGCCAGATATTTGCCCTTGGCGTTGATCTCCACGGTCTTGGAGCGGCGGATCAATTGATTGTCGGGCGAGTACCAGTGCCATTGCAGCTTCAGCGGCTTGCTCACCTGCAGGACCTTGATCAGAGAGTAAACTGCCGGAGCGGAGGTGGTTACCGGTTCATCGTTTATTGATTTTTCAAAGTCCATGGTTGCGGGCTCGGTGTGGACAATTGCCAGGGTGCTGACTATGCATTCGGGATCCGGCGGTACGGTGACCCGGAAACTGAAGCAGGACAGTGTGCAAAAAAGGATGGCTGCCGTGGCCAGAGCCAGGATGCCGGCGCGCAGTTTGCCAGGACTGATTGATAAGGGCGCCATGGCCGCTATTGTAAAGGATATCCAGGCGCTTGGCAAGGTCTTAGAGTTTTCTTGACTTTGCTCCGTGAAGTATGTATATTGAGCCCCTGGCTGGACCTTCGAGTCCCTTGCGGGCTCGTTTTTGAGCAAATGCAAGACATAACAATTTCTATTCAGGGAAGCAAGCCGTTAAAGGGAAGTGTTGCCATTTCCGGCGCCAAGAACGCCGCCCTGCCTGAGTTGGCGGCTGTTTGTCTTAGTTCCGAAACGATTGAATTTCACAATGTCCCCCTGGTGGAAGATATCAAGGTCATGCATGCCGCCCTCGGTGAAATCGGTGCCCAGGGGGAAATCAGCGGCAATTCCATACGCGAAACCATGTCGGTTTTGCGCTCGCCCCTGGTTTCTGTGCAGACCGCCCAGACCACGCGGGCGTCGATCCTGCTGCTCGGTCCCCTGCTGGCACGACACGGCTATGCCAAGATCTCTTTTCCCGGCGGCTGTTCCATCGGTGAGAGGAAAATCGATTTCCACCTGCAGGGATTGGAGCAGATGGGTGCGGAAATCCAATCTGAAAGTGAATATATTGTTGCCCGTTGCCGGCGGCTCAAAGGCATTGAGTACATTTTCCCTGGCAAAACCGTGACTGGGACCGAAAACCTGCTTATGGCCGCGACATTGGCCGAAGGAACCACGGTTCTGGGCAATTGCGCCCTGGAACCGGAAGTGACCGACCTGATCCATCTGCTGCAGGAAATGGGAGCCGATATCTCCGGCCCCGACGGTGAAACGGTCGTTGTTCGAGGCCGGACACGGCTTCATGGCGCCAGCCACCGCATTATCCCCGACCGCATCGAAGCCGGGACATATCTCATCGCCGGTTGTTTCGCCGGCAACGAGATCCATTTGCAGGGGGTGATCCCCGAGCACTTGGGCAGACTGCTGGAGATCCTCAAGGACATGGGCGCCGACATAACGGTTTCCGCTGAAGCGATCTATGTGAAGGGCGGGAAATCCCTGGCGCCGGCAGACGTGATTACCAAGCCCTATCCTGCCTTCCCTACCGATCTGCAGGCGCAGTTGACCACGCTGATGACCCAGGCGGATGGAGTTTCCCGGATCAGGGAAACGATATTCAATGATCGTTTTCGCCATGTGGGTGAATTGAACCGTTTGGGAGCCGAAATCAAGATCCAGAACGATACGGCGATCATTAAGGGGCCAACCCGACTGCGGGGCGCGGTCTTGAAAACCACCGATCTGCGTGCTTCGGCCGCGCTGGTCCTAGGCGGACTGATCGCTGAAGGTGAAACCAACATCCAAAATTCCTACCAGTTGTTTCGCGGTTACGAAAACATGCCGGACAAATTGCAAAAATTGGGCGCTGCCATTACAATCTCTCGGGGGTAAAAATGGATTCATGCATTTTTTGCAAGATTGCCAGTGGTGAGATCGCGACCTCATTCGTTTACGAGGATGATCTGACCGTCGCTTTCAAAGATCTGCAACCCCAGGCTCCCGTTCATGTTTTGCTGATCCCGCGCCGGCATATTGCCTCCTTGAACGAGGCAAACGATCCCCAGCTTCAGGGTCATTTGTTACTGGCAGCCAGAAGAGCTGCTGAAAAAATCGGACTAGAGCAATATCGCCTGGTAATCAATACCGGACCGGATGCTGGACAATCGGTCTTTCACCTGCACCTGCATATTCTGGGTGGGCGGCAGATGAACTGGCCCCCCGGCTGAGGAGAGATCATGAACATCACCTGGCTCGGGCACGCGGCCCTTAAAATCGAAGGCAGCAAAATTGTTTTTATCGATCCTTTTTTAAGTGGCAATCCCATGGCCTCCCTGCGGGCGCAGGATATTGCCCACGCCGACCTGGTCGTGGTCAGCCACGACCATGGCGATCATTTGGGCGATAGTTTCGCTATCTGCCAGAAAACCGGTGCCACATTGGTGGCGTTGCATGAAATCGCTCTGGCTGCAGCAGAAAAAAATATCGTAGCGGAGGGCATGGGCATCGGAGGCACTGTCAACGTATCAGGAGTGGACATTTCCCTGGTGCCGGCTTTTCACAGCGCCGGCTTGGGCGGCACGGCAGCGGGCATCATCGTGGCCATGGACGGCAAGACCGTCTACCACGCTGGTGATACCGGGCTGACCTTGGAGATGCAACTGATCGGAGAGATGTACAGCCCGGATATCGCTTTCCTGCCCATTGACGGTCGCTACAACATGACGCCGCGCCTGGCCGCCAAGGCTGTCGAGTTGTTGCGCGTGCCCCGGGTCGTTCCTATCCATTATGATACTTTCGCCTTGATCCATGCTTCGCCGCAGGAATTTGCGGAACGGGTCGGAGCGACCAGCGAGGTGACCATTCTCCAGCCGGGAGGATCGATCGAAATCTAAATGCCATACATCATTGACGGCAATAACCTGATCGGCTGCGCCCCGGATTTTTCCCTCTCCGACCCCGAAGCACGAACCAAAATGATTTCCATTATCAAAAAATTCCAGGAGAGTAAAAACACCAAGATCACGGTTGTCTTTGACGGGGAGCCGCAGGGCAGCGAATTACGCAATCCCATCAATTCCAAGCTAACCGTGGTTTATCCGCGTTACGGCCTCAGCGCCGATGATGAGATCAAGAAGATTCTGGAAAACTATCAGCATCTGAAAGAGACCGTTCTGGTGACCACTGACCGCGAGCTGAAATCCTTTGCCAAGGAAAAAGGCGCCAAAACCATCAATTCCATTGAATTCTATTTCACTTTGAAAAAAGCTTTTGTGTTGCATGGAAAAAAGGAGGAAACCCTGAAACGGGTGAACGCCCGGGTCTCCCAGAATGAAGTGGAACAATGGCTGAAAATTTTCAACAGTGAGTAAATGAACCGCTTTTCCCTGATCGGTGCCGGTTATGTGGGCTTGAATTTGACCGCTTCCCTGCAGAAAAAAGGCTATGTCCTGCAGCATATCTTCCAGAAAGCGAAAGGAGGCCATTTCGCTTCGCGCTGGACTTCCGACCTAGCCGAACTGGTGCGCAGCGCCGATTTTATTTTAATCGCGGTGCAGGAATCAAAAATCAAGGCCGTAGCCCAAGCCGTTGCCGCTCAAGCCGCACTGCAGGGCAAGATCTTTTTTCATGCGTCCAATTCCCTGACTTCTGACGAATTGTCACCCTTGCGCCGCGGTGGGGCCCGGGTGGCTTCTTTCTCGCCGCTGCAGACCTTTATCGGCTTTCGGGAGGATGAAGACCTGTGCGCCGGCATCACTTTTTTGTTGGAAGGGGACAAAAAGGCCGTGACCCTGGCTCGCCGGATCACAGCTGATCTGCAAGCCCGGGTCCTGTTGATCTCCGCAGGGGACAAGATGTATTTGCACCTGGCGGCGATCGCCGCGGCCAATTATTTTATCGCCGGCATGAAGTTCGCTGAAGGGAGATTGCGACAAACCTCCGGTCGTCCCGGCCTGGAGATTCTGTTCCCCCTGGTCGAGCAGGTGTTGGGCAATGTAAAAAAGACCGGCTGGCGCAATTCGCTCTCCGGCCCATTAAAAAGGGGAGAAACCGGCTTGCTGGCCAAGCATGAGAGCCTGTTGGCCGGCCAAGAAAAAAAAATCCATCATTTGTTGTTGAAATATCTTAAGGAAAACCCTGAGACCTGATCTTCGGCCCCGCCGGCGATCAGATGATGTGAAATTCCATGGCTTTCATCACAGCCTGGGTGCGGGTCTTGACAAGCATTTTTTTGAAAATATGATGGGCGTGGGTTTTAACGGTTTTTTCACTTAAAAAAAGTTTTTCACTGATGGCGAAATTGGAAAGGCCCGAAGCCAGGGCCTGCAGGATCTCAATTTCACGATTGGTCAAGCCGAAGGTGCTGAGCGGTTTTCTGTAGACGATTTCGGGGTTGCTGTCTTCCAGAAGTTCGCTGAGCAGCTGGTGCGACAGTTCGCGGCTGATCCAGATCTGCCCCCCCCGAATGCATTCCAGGGCCTTCTTGAGATTGGCTTTACCGGTGTTGGCCGGAAGAAAGCCCTGGGCCCCGCAGCGGATCAATGTCCTTTTTTTGTCGTCATTGCAATCACAGTTGATGAACACCATTTTAGCGTTCGGGAAAATGATCTTCAGATTTGAGAACATGTTTTCCGGGTTTTCCAAAAACATTTGGTTGCAGGATGCGCAGATCAGCAGCAGTGCCGGATCCAGGTTGAAATCGCTTTTCTTGACATAATCGAACGCATGGTAGGTATGCAACAGGCAGTATTCCGTATTTTCTTTCAAAAAATTTTCCAGACCCTCCTTGAACAGCAGGTGGTGTCCGATCAGGACGATGCTGATTTTATTTTTGTCGCAGTCCTGCTTAATGGCGAGTTCCCGGTCCCGCTCTTCCACCGCGCTGTTGATCTTGCGCAGGATGGCGTCATTGTCGGTCGATTTGGAAAGATAATCGAACAGCCCGGTTTTTATGGCGTCTATGGCGCTTTCATATGTCGGATAACCGGTGAGGATAATAATCCGTAAAAGCTCGTCAAGGGATTTCAATGCAGCGCTGATGCGCAGACCATCTTCATGTTTCAAGTGCAGATCGACCAGGCATACGGCGATGTTTTCTGTTTTGACTATTTCTTCGGCTTGTTTCTTATTGGCAGCCGTAAAAACCTTGAAGCCTTCATTTTTCAACCATAACTGCAGGGTTTTGAGCACCTCAGGGTCGTCATCAACGATAAGCACCTGAGGTTTTTCAGGCATTTTCTGTTCCTCCCCGCCGCGGCAGTGTCACGATCAGGTGGGCTCCGGATTGGCCTGTTTCCTCCAGGGTCATGCTGCCGCCGTGCCTTTTGATGATATGGTAGGAGATGTAAAGCCCCAGGCCGGCCCCTTTGGTTTCCTTGGAAGAGTTGAATGGTTCGAATATTCTTTTTTTGACGGCAGCCGGGAATCCGGGGCCCGAATCCCTGAAATGGATCTCGTAAGCGGCACCGCGGCGCTCGCTTTCAATGGCGATCTCCCCCCGGCCGTTCATGGCTTCGCCGGCGTTCAGGATCAGGTTCATGAAAACCTGCTGCAGGCTATCCGGGTTGCAGAAGATCGGCAGTTCGCCGCTTTTTTTATTGCGGACAATGACGGTGTTTTTGATCTGCTTGCTTAATTTCAACACCCGGCAGGCCGTTTCCAGGATGGAATCGATATCGCTTTCCTTGAAGGTCTCCAGATTGATCCTGCCGTAGTCCAGCAGTTTTTTTGTGATCTTGCGCACGCGCTTGATCTCTTTCTCGGCCAGGGGCAGGACTTCCGCGATATCGCTGCTGGCATTTTTGATCTGCTTTTTGATGACGGCAAGCGAGTTGCTGATGGCAAAAAGCGGATTGTTGATCTCGTGGGCGATGTTGGCGGCCAGCCTGCCCGTAGCGATCAGTTTTTCGTTCATGACCAGGCGGCGCTCCATTTCCTGGTGGCGGATGTTTGCATTTTCCAGCCGCTCCAGCATCTTGTTGATATCGTGGCTGAGCTGGGCTATTTCGTCATGACGTTCTTCAACTAGGCGGATGGTGAGGTCTTCAAAAGAGGTGATATGCTTTGTTTTTTTCGAAATATTCTTCAGGCGCTGCAGCAGCATGCGGTCTATGAAGCCGTAATAGATCGCCCCGGCCAGTATAGTGCACAACAAAAGAGCGATCAGGAAATTTCGTACTGCTTTTTCCTGAATGCTGAACATGGTCTTGCCGGCGTCGATCCTGACGGCAAACACCGCTTGCCCGGCCGGGCCCCGGAACAAGCTGTAGATGCTCAGGAAGTCCTTGTTTTCCCTAAAATAAAAATCAGTTTCGGACAATGATCTCAATTCATTCTGAGCCAGGTCGCTTTGCAGGTTGGCTGGCGTCAGTAACGCAATCTTTTCCTGGATGGAAGCGCCGAGCCTTTGCATGAAAGATCGGTCCGCCAAGCGGCCCATCACCACCCGGCCGTTCATGGGCCCTTTGCCGTCACTGTGCATGATCGGTGCCGAGATGATGATCAGGGGACCGAACTCCGAGGCGGTGATGAAGGTATCCTGGTCCGGCCGGGAAAATGAAAGCATGAGGCTTTTCCATAATGGATTTTCAGACCTGTCGCCCAAAGCGAAACTGACAAAACGGCTGCTGTTCTGCTCAAAACCCTGATGAAAGATCACTTGCCGGTCGCGATCCATTATCAGGATCAGGCTCAAATCAGATTCGGGAACCACACTGCCAGGCAGGGACTCCACTTCGAATTCTTTGGACGGTTTTTCCGAGTAATTATACATCGCGTCCCAGGCAGCCCAGTCATAGCATAGGGTGGCGATCCTTTTTTTTTCGTTGGCGATCGCATGGGATAATCGCTGGGCGACCTTGGCGGTATAAATGTGTTTTTGCTCATTTTCCGAATGGGAGATGGTCAGGTGGTTGAACAACAGAAACAGCAAGGAAAAGACCAGTCCCAACCCGGCAATGAAAAAAATGATTTTTTTCTTCAAGGTCATCAAGGGAATTATAGTATTGTCAAAACAAAAATACAACTTTTGTTGTATGAAAAAAAAAAGTAAATACAACTGAAATTCCCTATTTTGCCCGATTGTGTTCAATTTTTTGAATTTCTATTATGGGAGCAATGAAGATCGCAAAAGATTTGTTTTTAAAAAGGTTTTGGAAAAAAATTCCATAAAACAAAAGGAGAAAAAAAATCAACATGAAAGGGATGAAAAAGTGGATGTTGGGTTTTTGTCTGGTGGGTATTTGCGCTTCTCTGGTTTTTCTGCCGGGGCTGCTGACCGGCAATGAAGAACGGGCCGACAATCCGGTCGCCAAGAGGGAAATGCTGCAAAAAGAATTGGTGGAAATGCGGGCCGAAATGCGGGCCAACGGCTGGGATTTTCAGATCGGTCCCAACCCGGCCATGCAGTACAGCATTGAGCAGTTGTGCAATTTCAAACCCGAATTGAAGCCGGCCATTTCCTACGCTATTGAGCCAGGCGATCTGGCGGTCAAGGCCGCCCTGCCCGCAGCGTTCATCGGCACCTACACTCCGATCAAGAACCAGGCCAGCTGCGGCAGCTGCTGGGCTTTTTCGACCATCGCCGGACTGGAAGCGGCCATCAAATGGAAAAATGGCCTGACTTATGATCTGTCCGAACAGCACCTGGTTTCCTGCAATCCCTATGGCTGGGGCTGTAACGGCGGATTTTTCGCCTTTGACATGATCGTCCCCTCCATGGGCTACTACCCCGGCGCCATGCCCGAAGCCTGCTTCCCCTATACCGCCCTGGATTCGGCCTGTTCGTATTGCGCCTCACCGACCTGGTACCCGGTCGCCCACTGGCAGTACGTCGCCACCAGTAATACGGTGCCCACTGTCGACGCCATCAAGAACGCCATCTATACATATGGGTCTGTTTCGGTCGGATTTTATGTCGACCGTTATTTCCAGGCCTATACTGGCGGCATCTTCACTTCCTGCAAGAAGAAGGTGAACAATATCAATCATGCCGTCATCCTCTGCGGCTGGGACGATGCCACGGGCACTTGGCTGATGAAAAATTCCTGGGGCACCGGTTGGGGCGAAGCCGGCTTCATGCGGATCAAGTACGGCTGCAACAAGGTCGGCTACGGCGCCTGCTACTGCACCTATTGAGGAGGCGATTAAAAAAGTTCTTCCTCCATCTTATTCCTTAGAAAAAAAACCCGCTCTCTGCGAGGGCGGGTTTTTTTTTGTTTCTTTCCATCCCGGCCGCGGTTGCAATTAGTTTTTATTTTTTATATCATGAAATCAGGAGGCAACCATGGAAGATAAAAACTATATTCCGGCCGATGTTCCCAACGATGCTCTCAATGAATATCTGAGCAATTACGATGAAATAACCCTGGGCTCAGGACGGCTGATGCTGTTCGCCGGCGATCAGAAGATCGAACATTTGAACGATGATTTTTACGGCGAGGGTATTGCCGCCGATGACAACGATCCCGAACATCTTTTCAAGATCGCCAGCCAGGCCGAGATAGGGGTGTTTGCCGCCCAACTGGGACTGATCTCGCTCTATGCCAACGATTACCCGGATATTCCCTACCTGGTCAAGCTGAATTCCAAGACCAACTTGGTGAAAACGGCCCAGCAGGATCCCCTTTCCACCCAGATGATCGACGTGCGCCAGGTGGCCGAATTCAAGAAGAACACCGGGTTGAACATCCTCGGGGTCGGCTACACCGTGTATCTGGGCAGTGAATATGAAAACACCATGATCCGCGAAGCGGCCCAGGCTGTGTATTGGGCTCATAGGCACGGAATGGTCACGGTGCTGTGGATCTATCCGCGCGGCAAGGCGGTCAAGGATGAAAAATCTCCCGAACTGATCGCCGGCGCCACGGGTGTGGCCGCCACCCTGGGGACCGATTTTGTCAAAGTCAACTATCCGAAAAAAGAAGGTCAGAAACCGGCTGAGAGCTTAAAGCAGGCGATCAAGGCGGCCGGCCGGACAAAAGTGGTCTGTGCCGGAGGTTCCAGCATGGAGCCCAGGGCCTTCCTGCAGCAATTGCATGACCAGATCTTCATTGCCGGCGCTTCGGGCAACGCCACCGGCCGCAACATTCACCAAAAGCCCCTGGAAGAAGCGATTCGCCTGACCAACGCCATCACGGCCATCACCGTCTACGGCAAATCGGTCGACGAGGCTTTCCAGGTGTTTTCCGGGAAGGAACCGCGGAACTGAGTGCCTGTAGCTAGGTCTTATTTTTTATTTTCCTGCTGCCACATCCGTTCCTGGGTTTTTATGAACCGGGACAGGTCCTTGTTCAATCCGTCGATCTTCTGCTCGATGCGGATGAGGCGCTCGTCCATGGCGGCGATCTTCGCTTCCAGGGCGTTGGTTTTTAACCACACATCGTTCAGATTGGCAGCCCGTTGCATGACCTGGGGGTTAACCGTGCCATCGACCTGGGGATTGGCGGCCTTACTGGCTACGAATACCACCAGTACCAGGCACAGCGCCATGGCCAGCACAAGACCCTGCCATTTCAAATTGAATTTTCTGGTTTTCATCTCTATCCTCCTGATTTTTATCTGCTTTCACGTTAGCACGGCTGCAATAATATTACAATACGGTCCCTGGATTTTTAACTATTTTTTGCCGTGATTTTTTGAGTGCGGGCATCCCGCCGCCCGCCTCGATGCAATTAAAAAACTAGCGTAATTTCACCCGTGCAACAGCACGCTCTATTAACCCTCATTTCTCACGGATATTGTCGCGAAATTGCGCAGCTGGGTGTGGATACAAGGAAGGCGACCGAGGAGACCGGAGACGTACTTTTAGTACGATGGAGGTATCCGACCGAGCCTGACGCCGTAGACATACCCATATCCGCAATTGCAGCAAATATTTGTGAGAAATGCGGGTTAACTATCCACTATTTCCCTGATACGTCGTTTCGCTTACAGAACTCGTTTTCGGGGGGTTCAGGAAGAAGTCGACGATGATTTTCGGGTTTTTCAGCGAATGCGGGCGATGGTCTTGGCCCGGCTTGAGGACCAGCGTGACCGGCCCTCCCGCGGCGGTATACCGTTCGAAAAACAGCTTGCCGTTGTACTCGTAGGGAACTATTTTGTCCCCGGTGCCGCACATCAGCAGGATCGGAATCCTTCGGTAGGCCAGAGGCTTGAACGCGTCGACGGGGTTGCCCTTGTACGCCTTGGCTTCCTCTTCGTCCTTGAACTTGTAGGAATGCATAACGCTGTTCCAGTCGCTGCCAGAGCGCCCGACCTTGATGAATCCGCCGGGCCAGGTCTTGAAGTCCAGAACCGGGTTGTCGATATAAATCGAGCTGACGCAGTCTGGATTGGCGATCGCCCAGTTCATCGAGCAGATTCCCCCGCGGCTCATGCCCAGCAGGCACGGCTTCTTGCTGAGTCCCTTTTCTGTAATAAACTTATAGAACGCGTTGCATTGGGTGACTCTCTGCGGCGAGCCTACCAAATCAGTGCAGCCGATCCATGCGACGTAATACCCCTTGTTCAGCATGGCGATTTCCGCCTTCGGCTTATGGCCGAAGAAAACCGCGCGCCAAATCCATGGCTTGCCTGGCGCCGGATCTTTCGGGCAAACAACGCGGCAGTAGAGTTCCCCGAATTCGCCCACATTGATCTTGAAATTGTAATCGTCGAATCCCTTCCAGTTCCTTTTTGTGCCCGGGAACAGGGCCTCGTCCGCCGCAAAAATATTTGAACCGCAGATCAAAACCGTCGCCAATGTTAAAAATATTTTTATTTTCATATTGGTCACAAAATGGGATCCGTGGGATATGCGAATGTCAAAAAACCCTGTCTTATCCGCGCACCCGGCAGGACTCGAACCTGCAGCCTGCTGATTAGAAGTCAGCTGCTCTATCCATTGAGCTACGGGTGCCTGCCTGATTATCGGGGCGAGTAGATTTGAACTACCGACCTCCTGCTCCCAAGGCAGGCGCGCTAACCAGGCTGCGCTACGCCCCGCTTGCAGTGATTCCTAAAGCTCGGAAATGTCTCTTCTCATCCGTTTGCGCATGCGCTTTTTGGCCTGGGCGGCCTTCAAGCGTTTGCGCTCGCCTGGTTTTAAATAGGCGGTGTGCTTCTTGATCTCCTTGATAATGGCTTCCATCTGCACTTTTCTTTTGAATCGGCGCAGGGCGCTTTCAAACGATTCGCCCTGCTGAACTTCTACAAAAGCCAATTGCGATCACACTCCTTTTTTTTTAATTTACAACAATCGGTGAGAATCATATATACTCCATTTTCCCAAAACTGTCAAGAAAAACTCAAGCCAACCCCTCTCTTTCCCAAAGAGAGGGGAGGCTTTTCTCCCCTTCTCTTGCCAAGATAAGGGGTGGGGGATGAGTTTTGAATATAGCCCCGACTCCTTGAAAAGGAGCCCGAATCGGGTTACAATAAATCATGGCCATGAAAATCGTATTTCCGGTCGCCGGGGTAGGAACGCGCTTTCTGCCCGCCACCAAGGAGGTACCCAAGGAGATCCTGCCGGTCCTCGACAAGCCCCTGATCCAGTACGCCGTGGAAGAAGCCCTGCAGAGCGGCCTGGAAGATTTTATTTTCATCACCGCCCGCGGCAAGGAAGCCCTGGAGAGCCATTTCGCCCCCAACCCCGGCCTGGATGATTTTTTAAACCGCCACGACAAGTCCCACCTGCTGGACGGACTGAAGGAGTTTTACCATAAAAATTTCACCTACATCCGCCAGGAGCAGGCGCTGGGTTTCGGCCACGCCATCAGCCTGGCCGAAAAGGCGGTCGGCGACGAGGCCTTCGCCATTTCGCTCCCCGACGATCTGATCCTGTCCGAACGGCCGGCCATGGCCCAGATGCTGGAAATCTATGAAAAATACCGCTCCCCGGTCATCGCCTTCATGGAAGTGCCGCGTGCCGATATTCCCCGCTACGGCATTGCCGCCGGCCCTTTCCTGGAGGAGCGGGTCTTCCGGATCGAAAAACTGGTGGAGAAGCCGGCGCTGGCCGACGCCCCTTCCAATTACGCCGTCATCGGCCGCTACATCATGACCCCGGATATCTTCCCGCTGTTGAAGCGCGAAAAAAAAGGGGCCGGCTCGGAGATCCAGCTTACCGATGCCGTCGTCGAACTGATGAAGCAGCGCCAGGTGCTGGGCTATTTTTTCGAAGGACGGCGATTTGATGCCGGCACCACCCTGGGCTACATTGAAACCCTGATCCATGTCGCCTTGCATCGTGAAGACACGCGCGATTTCACCCGCCGTTTGCTGCGTGACCTGGCAAAAAATGAGAAATTATGAGGTGTTCTCCACCACGGCCGATACGGGGATCAGGTTTAAGGGTCGGGATTTTCACGGTCTTTATGAAAATGCCTTACGTGGCTTGAATCTCCTGCTTTTCGGTTCCCATCCCCGGCGAACCCACGGTGACGATTCATTTCATTTCAGCTATAGCGGTGACGGGCCGGAGAACGTCCTGGTGAACTTTTTGGCCGAGGTGCTGTTCCTTGCTTACCAGAAAAAAAAACAGGTGCATGCCCTGGATTTCATCCATGCCGACGACTGCCGGCTTGAGGCATGGCTGCGGCTGGCCCCTTGCCTGTCCGTGCCGAAAGTCGACATCAAATCGGTCACCTATCACAACCTGCGCCTGGTTGAAAAAGCCGGCATGAAACAGGCGGCTGTAATTTTTGATATTTAAATGTCCAAATCCAGGAATTTTGAAAGAATGTCTCCCTGGCGCTGGCGCTTGAGCAGGAGCGCCGACAAGGACATGGTCGCTGACGCCGAGGTCTTTGCCTCGGAAGAAATTTTGCGGCAGGCGCAGGATGACGGCTCCATCGAGCAGGTGGTCAACGTGGCTTGCCTGCCTGGTTTGGTCGGGAATTCGCTGGCCATGCCCGACATCCATTACGGGTACGGTTTTTGCATCGGCGGCGTGGCGGCTTTTGCGGCCGATGACGGACTGGTGCTGCCGGGCGGCGTGGGCTATGACATCAACTGCGGGGTGCGCTTGCTGGCGAGTTCCATCCCGGCCAGCGAATTCAGCGCCGCCGCCGAAAGTATCGGCTATGCGATTTTACAGCGCATCCCCAGCGGCTTGACGCCGCGCAGCAATTACAAACTGAACAAGAAGGAATTTTTACGCGTCATCAGCGGCGGCGCCCGGGAGATCGTCCGTGGTTTTGGCGGCCAGGCCGTTGACCTGGCTTTCATCGAGTCCGGAGGCTGCCTGCCGTTCGAGACGCCGGGGGTCATCAGTGCCAAGGCTTTTGAGCGCGGCGCCCCCCAGGTGGGTTCGCTGGGTTCGGGCAACCATTTCATCGAGATCCAGGTGATAGAGGAAATCTACGATGCACCGGCCGCACGCTTGTTCGGCCTGGAAAAGGATCATGTTGCCATCATGATCCACACCGGTTCGCGCGGTTTCGGCCACCAGATCGCTTCCGATTATATTGAAATATTCCGCAAAAAAAACCTCGGTAGTGCCAGGCTGAAGGATCCGCAACTGGTGCACGCTGCCATCCGCTCCCCACAGGGACGGAATTACCTGCAGGCGCTCAACGCGGCCAGCAATTTCGCCTGGGCCAACCGCCAATTGCTGCAGGAAGACATCGTGGCGATTTTTGAAAGAATTTTCCGTCAGGGCAGGGGAAAGCTCGGCCTGGCCCTGGTTTATGATCAAGCCCACAATATTGCCAAATTTGAAAAACACCGCATCGGCAAAGAAATGACCAACCTGCTGGTGCACCGCAAGGGGGCCACGCGAGCTTTGCCCCCCGGTCATGGCGAGGTGGTGGAAAAATTCAGGAATATTGGCCAGCCGGTGATTATCCCGGGCAGTATGGGCAGCCGTTCCTATGTCCTGCGCGGCACCGAACGGGGCGCGGCCTTGACTTTCGCATCGTCGGCCCACGGCGCCGGCCGCCGGCTCAGCCGCCACCAGGCCATCAAGTTATCCGCCCAAACCGATGTCCGCGCCCGGTTGCAGAAAATGGGTGTTTTGGTGTTCAGTTTTTCCAATCAGGGCTTGCGCGAAGAAATTCCCGAGGCTTACAAGGACGTCGATGCGGTGGTTGATGTCACCGTGGCCAGCGGCATTTCAGAGAAAGTGGCCCGGCTGCGGCCGCTGGTGGTCATCAAGGGTTAGGCGTTTTTGGCGCTGCCGCTGATCTCCGGCGTTCCACCTAATAATATGAGGAGAAAAAATGTTTGAAGAGTTGGATGAGATTAACGAACGGCCAGAACCGTTTCAATTTTACACCGCAAGCGATCTATGGACCGATGAACATACGTCAAGGCAGATGCTCTCATTCCACCTCAATGGGGCCATCGACGTTTCTTCGCGAAATGCGGAATTCATCAAGCGATCGGTGGAATGGATCGCATCTGCGTTCAACATCGGCAGGGACACCAAGATAGCTGATTTTGGCTGTGGTCCCGGATTGTATGCCGCACGTTTGGCGAAACGCGGCGCAAATGTGACTGGCATCGATTTCTCGAAGAGGTCCATCGAGTACGCAAAGGAAGTTGCAGCCCGCGAGCAATTGAATAACAACTATATAAATCGGAACTACCTGGAATATGAAACAGAAGACCGCTTCGATCTTCTCCTGATGATAATGTGCGATTTCTGCGCTCTCAGCCCAGCACAAAGAAAAGGGATTCTGAGCAAATTCCATAAGATTTTAAAACCAAGCGGTTCGGTCCTTATTGATGTGTATTCCCTATCGGCATTTGAACAAAGGGAAGCGGCCGCGTCATATGAGGTGAACCAGCTCAACGGATTTTGGTCAGCAAACAAGTACTATGGCTTTTTAAATACCTTCAAATACGATAAAGAAAAAGTAATATTGGATAAATACACAATTATTGAGTCTGAGCGCACCAGACAGGTGTACAACTGGTTGCAGTATTTTACGCCCAAGGATCTTGAGAAGGAGTTTGTTGAGGCCGGTTTTTTCGTTAAGGGGATCTATTCCGACGTTGCGGGAAATCCATACAATCGGAAATCGAGCGAATTTGCAGTCATCGCCAATAAAGCATAACCTAGCATATCCGGCCACCGGCAATCGGGGGAGCAGGGGGGCCTTTGGACTAATTATTTTTTATGGTTTCTGTTTTTTTAATAAACAATTTCTTGGGCAAGACTATATTAAACAGCTCATTTTTTCCGGCCCCAAAGCGAACTTGTTTTTCGGTCGAATAAATGACTTTGGATGCTTTGTTTTTAATTTTAAGGTAAAGATCGGGTTTTGCTTCCGTCAATTCCTTGAAACTAGCGTCATCATATGAAATGGCGAAGTATCCGTAGCGATTCGTCGTTGATATTCCAAGCAGGTCGTCGAATATCAAATCTTTATCGTACAGTTCGATGGTCAGGCCGGCCACGCCATTGTTTTGGTGATCGGATATTTTCCCACGGACCCGCCATTCCCCCCTGCCGGTGAAGTTTTTCAAAGCTTGATCGGCGGTTACCATCTTCCTCTTCAAAGTAACCGGCTGGTCTTCACTCTTTTCCATTGCCGGTATAAAAAAGCAGGCGGCGATCATCATTAATATTAAAATTCGAATGATTTTCATTTTTGTAATCCCTTATTTATATATAGAATAATCCAAAGAATATCTCAACTGCTCGGAATATCCGCATATAATAATTGGGAGGCCATATTTTTAATTCGACTGAAGACAAGAAGTATACCGGGTTGATAATCAATTCAAGTGATATCGGCAGAGAACCTTCAATGGGTGTCGCCGTTCTTTTCCTGCTACCACGGTTCCCCGACAAAAATCTGTTTATCCTGCATCATAAATTCCACCTGGTCGAGGCGCTGGCTGTCAACCTTGTGGTCTATTTATTGGATCACGGCCGTTCCGCCTTCATGGGAACCAGGCCGGCACCGGCGATGACGCCGTTCTTCACGGTGATGCGATAGACAATCTGTGCGGCTGTATTTTTAGCCAGCAGCACTTCGCAATCCGGCCAATGACTGGACAGGCGCAGGGCGGCGTAATAAGCGATCTTTTTAAAATTGTCGGCATTTTTGGAATCGCTGTTAAAAACGATCAGCGCTTTTTTTTCAGCGTCCAGGGCCTGGATTTCCACCAGGCCTTCGGTGTTTTTTAAATAGGCCAGGGTGCTGGCCAGTGATTTTCTGTCACCGCCTCCGCCGCCGATGATGGTCAGGGTGAAAAAGACGATCAAAACTACTCCCAGTCCGGCCGCGACCGCGTAGATCATCTTGTTGGATCTTTCGGGATTGATTTTTTTTATTTTTGTCCTGATCATGTTCGCCCTCTCTTTTCCAGATAGGCGAGGGCCGCTCCGGCCAGCAGGGCGGGGGCCACCTTGAGAATTTCCTCGTTGACACGAAACGTCGGCGTGTGCAGGGCGTGGTCGCTGCCGCTGCCCAAAAAGAAAAACAGCGATGGAACATGCCGGGAATAAAGGGCGAAATCCTCGCCGATGGTCAGCGGTTCGGCAAAATGCACGTTCTCCCTGCCCAGGATTTTTTCGAACACGGGCAAAAACAGTTCATACAGCCCGGGGTCGTTGTTGACGAAAGGGTTCACTTTCTCAAAATCCAGGCGGGTCTTGACCCCGAAAGCCGTCTCCAGCCCCAGCAATATTTTCTCCATGCCGCCGCGGATCTGGTTTTCTTGTTTTTCAGAAAAAGTGCGTACCGTGCCTTCCATGTCCACGCTGTCGGCGATCACGTTGTTGCGTACGCCGCCGTTGATCTTGCCGATACTCAGCACGGCTTTTTCGCCCGGATCCTTGCTGCGGCTGATCAGGGTCTGGAACTGGGAAATGGCCGCTGCCGCCGCAACGATGGCGTCGATTCCCTGGTGCGGGAAAGCCCCGTGGCTGGCTTTGCCTTGAATATGGATGTAAACCCAGGCCACGTTGGCCATGATCGGCCCGGGCCGCAGGCTTACCTGTCCGGCCGGGAGGTCGGGCATCACGTGCAGAGCCAGCAGGGCGTCCAGACGGGGATTGTCCAGAATCCCGGCGGCGATCATGCTCTCGGCCCCGCCCGGCATGCCCTTGGCGGCACCCTCCTCGCAGGGCTGGAAAATGAAGACCACGGTGCCGGGAACCTGGGTGCGGATCTCGGACAGCAGCCGGGCGCAGACCAGCACATTGGTCATATGGACGTCATGGCCGCAGGCGTGCATTTGCCCCGGCTGGCGCGATTGAAACGGCAGTCCGGTCGTTTCCTGGATGGGCAAGGCATCCATGTCGGCACGCAGACCGATGACCGGACCCGGAAGACCGCCGCGCAGGACTGCCTTGATGCCCGTGCCGGCAATGCCGGCGGTCACCTCCAGGCCCAGATCTTTCAGGTAGGCAGCCAGGAAGGCGGCCGTCTTTTTTTCCTGAAAACAGAGTTCCGGGAACTGGTGCAGCTGGCGGCGCAGCTGGACGCTTTCCGGGAATATCTCTGCCGCCCGTTTCTGAAAAAAAGCGGTTCGGTCAGTGGCGGCGCCCAGCGACACCGATAAAAAGCAGCATAGCAATCCGGCCCACGCGATTTTTTTCATGACTGACGCACCTGGCGCTTATGGGACCACGACATTGTTGAAAACATCGTTGATGATATCGTCGCTGCTCAGGGCCTCGGCCTCGGCTTCATAACTAAGAATAATGCGGTGGCGCAGGACATCGCGGCCGATGGTCTTGACGTCTTCGGGAGTAACATAGCCGCGGCGGCGGATAAAGGCCAGGGCCTTGGCTGTTTCGGTCAAGTAGATGGAAGCCCGGGGTGAAGCGCCGAAGCGGATCAAGTTTTTCAGTTTGGCTATGCCCGCCTCTTGGGGAAAGCGGGTGGCAAAAACCAGGTTGATGATGTAATCCTTGATGCGCTCATCCATGTACACCAACTGGTAGGATTTCTGCAGTTTCGATAGAGCGGCTTTGTTCAAGACAACCTTGAGAGGAATAGCGCCGCCGCCGGCCATGCGGCTGACGATCTCCTTTTCCTCGTCCTTGAGCGGGTAGGTGACCTTGACCTTGAGCAGGAAGCGGTCGATCTGGGCTTCAGGCAGGGGGTAGGTTCCCTCCTGCTCGATCGGGTTCTGGGTGGCCATGACCATGAACGGCTTGGCGATGGGGTGGCTCTCGTCGCCAATGGTCACCTGCAGTTCCTGCATGGCTTCCAGCAGGGCGCTCTGCACTTTAGCCGGGGCGCGGTTGATCTCGTCGGCTAGCAGCAGGTTGGTGAAGATCGGGCCTTTGCGGGTATAAAATTCGGCGGTTTTCGGATTGAAGACCATGGTGCCGGTGAGGTCGGCCGGAAGCAGGTCGGGGGTAAACTGGATGCGCTTGAAGTTCAGGTCGGTGACCCGGGCCAGGGTCTTGATGGCCAGGGTCTTGGCCAGGCCGGGCACGCCTTCGAGCAGGATATGCCCGGAGGTCAGCAGGGCGATCATCATCCGTTCCAGCAGTTCTTTCTGCCCGACGATGACTTTGGCCATTTCGGCCAGGGTCTGGTCGATGACCATGCTCTCTTCCTTGATTTTCTCGTTGATAAAGGTCAGGTCCTGGGCCATGGCTCCTCCTAATAGTGTTTTTGGCGGTAATCCGCACCCATGATTTCAATACTGCGGGCCATTTCAAAAAGGCGACTGCGAATGCGGCTGCCGATGCGTTCGCTGAAGGTCTCCTCGCTGGCGATCTTTTTATCAAAAAAATTGCTGGCAAAGAGGGTGATGCGGTTGTCGTTGTAGCGGCGGTTGATCAGGTAATAGATGTTGTCCTCCACCCAGGGGCTGGGGCGTGAAGCGCCAATTTCATCGAATAACAGTAGTTCCGTCCGGGCCAGGCGCTGGATCAGTTGTCCGATGTTGGAAAAATCACGGCTGGCGGCGTCTTCTCCCGATTTCATTTCCCGGGTCAGGTCATTCCAGTCGATGTAGATCACCTCGCAGTTCTTTTCCTTGATCAACTGGTTGCCGATGCAGCATAACAGCCGGGTCTTGCCCACACCGGTGGCGCCTTGGAACAGGAGACCCATGTCCACGGCCGGGTAATCGGCGATGAACTTTTCGGCCGCTTTCTTGGCTTTGGCCTGAGTGGGATTGGCTTTGTCGGGGAAATAACTTTTCAGCTCCGTAGCCATGAAACGCAGGGGAATATTGGCGTTGCAGGCTTTCAATGTTTGCATACCGTTTTGCCGGCATTGGCAGGGGCGGGCTATCTCGCGTTCCCCGACCTTGACCAGCACCCAACCGCTGTCCTGACAAATCTTGCAGTTTGCTTCCTTCAATTCAATGCTCCGTATATGCCCTGCTGGTGCAGCTGTTTCTTCAGCTTGGCCAGGGCTTTCATCTCGATGCGCCGAATGCCTTCCGGGCTCATGTTCAAATGCTTGGCGATCTCGCGCAGCTTCTGAGGCTCTTCGTCCTGAAAGCCGAAGCGCAGGCGGATGATCTCGGCTTCGCGGGCGGTGAGATTCTGTATGTCTTCTTGGACAAGCTGGCGCACCGAACTGCCGATCAGGATGTCCAGGGGGTCGTCGACCGAATTATCGGGCAGGAAGGTGGTCAGGCTCGATGAATTTTCGTCGTGGAGTCCCTTGTCCAGCGAGATGATCTCATAGGGCACGGCCAGCATCACCCTGATCTTTTTTTCCGGGATCTGCAGGTGGTCGGCCAGCTCTTTTTCAGTGGGGTGTCTTTTCAATCTCTTGTTCAGTTTGAAATAGGCTTTTTTGAAATTCAGGTAATCGTTAAAAAAAATATCGGGCAAAGAAATGATATTCTGATTTTTTGACAGATAACGCCTGATCTCACTGCGTACCCACCACATGGCATAGGTGAAAAAACGGTTTTCCCGGGCCAGGTCGAATTTTTTAAGGGCTTCGATCAACCCCTTGTTGCCTTCGTTGATCAGGTCCAGAAAATTGTCACCCTTGAAATAGTATTTCAGGGCTTCCCTGACCACCAGGCGCTGGTTGGCGATGATGATGTTGCGAAAAGCTTCTTCGTCCCCGTTTTTGGCTTTGACGATCAGGGCTTTTTCCTCTACGGCGGAAAGGATCTTTATTTTTTTGATGCGCTGGAAGTAGAGGTTAAGCGAATCCAGAGACTCGCTATTTTTCCTTTTTATCATCCTTGAAAAGGGCCATGGGCGGCGAAGAAAATTTGACCAGTGATATTTTTTTCTGTTCGAAGATCTCCTCTTTGCCTACAAAAAATTCTTTTTTCAGTTCTTCCAGGAAAAGGGCGAATTCTTCCTGCATTTTTTCCATCTTGTCCTTCATGTTCATGACGATCTCAATGCCGGCCAGGTTGACGCCCATTTCGCGAGTCAGGTTCAGGATGAATTCCAACTTTTTCAGGTCCTCTTCATTGAACATGCGGGTGTTGCCCTTGCTGCGTGACGGGATGAGCAACCCCTCTCTTTCGTAAAGGCGCAGGGTTTGCGGGTGGATGTTATACTTGCTGGCCACGGCTGAAATGAAATAGGTTTTTTCCTTCATCGCAGCAATTCCTCTCGCGGGTTGTAAGGGGATACTATTTCGATCTCCTTGAGCAATTCGCGTACTTTCAGGTCCTTGGTGGAAGGCGGAACGATCTTGATCTCAACACGCAAGTCACCGTTCTCCCTGGTTTTGGGATTAATGATGCCTTTGCCTTTCAAGCGCAATTTCTGCCCCGATGCCGTCCCGGGAGGGATCTTGAACAAGGAAGATCCTTCCAAGGTGGGGATCTCGATCTTGGCCCCCAGCGCGGCCTCGGCATAGGTGACCGGCAGGGTCATCTCCAGGTCCTGGCCGTGGCGCTGGAACACTTTATGTGCTGTGACCTGGATGGTGATGATCAGGTCGCCATCCTGGCCGCCGTTGCGGCCGGCGTTGCCTTTGCCGCTGATGCGGACCTTGGAGTCGTTGTCCACGCCGGCAGGTATCTTGACCCGCAGGCGTGTGGTTTTTTCCACCCGGCCGTCGCCGCCGCAGGTGCGGCATGGGGCCCCGGGCAAAATGCCGCTGCCGCCGCAATTGGGACAGATGGTGCCGAATTTCATAAATCCTGTCTGTTTTTGAATTCGGCCCTTTCCCCTGCAGGTCGGGCAGACGGTCTGACCTGAAGCGGCATCGATGCCCTTGCCCTTGCAGGCGGGGCAGGACTCTCTGTGGCTAATCTGTATCGGGGTCTCGATGCCGATGGCCGCGTCCATAAAATTAAGGTTCATGGAATAATTGAGATCCTCGCCGCGCTCCGGCCTATGGCTCTTTTTCCCGGCCTGGGTGCGCGGACCGCCCATATTGCCGAAAATAGTTTCGAAAATATCGCCAAAGGAGCTGTTGCCGCTGCTGCTGAAATCAAAGCCTTCGAAATTGCTGCCGCTGCGGCCACCGGCACCGCCATGGGCCCCCAGTGAGCCGTAAAGGTCGTATTGCTTCTTTTTTTCCGGATCCTTCAGCGTCTCGTGTGCTTCATTTATCTCCTTGAACTTCTGTTCGGACGCCTTGTCGCCGGGATTCAGGTCGGGATGATACTTGCGGGCCAGTTTGCGGTAGGCCTTTTTTATGTCGTTGACGCTGGCATTCTTATTTACGCCCAGGAGCTCATAAAAATCTTTCATATGAAAAATATTACTCCAGGGCGCTAAAAAAATCAATAGCAGCGCACAGTCAGGGATGGCATTTGACGGCTTGGCCCGCTTCATCTATAATCGGCCCTAAGGGCAGTGAGGACAGGATGATCGACAAAAGTATCTTACGGGAGCTGGTATCACTGGTTGGCAAGAACAAGGTTTTTACCGACCGGGAATACATGCTGGCTTATTCCTATGACGCCACAGGTTTGGAATACCTGCCTGACGCCGTGTTGTTCGCCGAGCATGAGCAGGATGTGCAAAACGCCATGCGCATCTGTCGGCGTCACTCCATTCCCCTGATCCCGCGTGGCGCCGGTGTGGGTTATACGGGCGGGTCCCTGGCCGTCAATGGCGGCCTGGTGCTGGTTTTTACTCGTATGAACCGCATCTTGCTTTTGGATAAGGAGAATTTCCTGGCCGAGGTGGAGCCGGGAGTGATTACCGCCGACCTGCAGGAAGCGGCGGAAAAAATCGGGCTCTTCTATCCGCCCGACCCGGCCAGTCTGAAGACCTCGACCATAGGCGGCAACGTGGCCGAAAATGCCGGCGGTCCGCGCTGTTTCAAATACGGGGTGACCGCCAACTATGTCCTGGGGCTGGAAGCTTTCCTGATGAGCGGCGAAAAGATCCGTCTGGGCGCGCACACCATCAAGAATGTGGCCGGTTACGATTTGAAAGCCTTGCTGATCGGTTCCGAGGGCACTCTGGCCGTGGTCACCAAGGTGATCGTACGCCTGCTGCCGCTGCCGCCGCGGCGCCTGCTTTTCCGCGTCGATTTCTCCACGCTGGCCGCCGGGGCCCGTTTCGTGCAGAGCGTCATCCAGGGCCATGTCCAACCCGCGGTGCTGGAATTCATGGATAAAAGTTCCCTGCAGGCGGTATACGCTTATCTGGGCATAAGCGGCGATCCTCGCGTTCAGGCCTCGGTTTTGGTCGAGATAGACGGCAGCCCGGCTGAGATTGGTGAAAGAGAAGCGTTGCTGAATGAACAGGTTGCCAAGGCCGCTCCGGTCCAATACGAGCGGGCCGCAACCTTCGCTGAACAAGAGATTTTGTGGCAAACTCGGCGCAGCATTTCCCCGGCCATTGCCAAGCTGAAACCCAAAAAGATCAACGAGGACATCGTGGTTCCCGGCGGCCGCATTCCGGAAATGGTGGAATTCATCGAGGCGCTGGCCGCGGAATTCAACCTGTGCATCGTGCTTTTCGGTCATTTCGGCGACGGCAACATCCATACCAACCTGATGGTCGACCCAGAGGATGGCGAAGAGATGAAACGGGTGGAGATCGTCCTGGATAGAATATTCAAACGCGTGATTGAGATGGGCGGCACCATCTCGGGCGAGCACGGTATCGGCTTGAGCAAGAAGCCCTTCATGCACTACCAGTTCGGTCTGCTGGAAATGCGGCTTTTCCGTGATATTAAAAAGGTGTTCGACCCCGATAACCTGCTCAACCCCGGCAAGATGTTTTAAACCAAAACATTAAACTAGGAACTAAAAATGGTTTTGCTTTGAAGTAAAATATATATAATTTGGAGAAAATCGAACATCTCTGTTATAATTACTTCATGAGCTCCACAATAATAAATGAAATATATCCAAAGGCTCCACTTATTGAGACGATTTTTGAAATTAAATTTTCAGGCGAGCCTTCAATAGATTGCCAAAAAGATAAATTCTATGACAAAATAAGGAAAGATTATCCAAGAATTATGGTTCCAAGGGCGAAAGAGGGAATTGCTATTGCCTTAGAACCATATCTTTTTGAAAAAGAGGATAATTCTTTTTCAATTGGTTTATCGATAAACAAGTTATTTCTTAGCTGTAAAAAATATCAAGGTTTTCAAGTTTTTAAAAATGAGGTACTTAGAGTTTTTTCAATTTTCAATGATACTTTTAAAGGAATTTCTGCACTTAATAGAACCGGATTACGCTATATTAACATAATACCTTTTGCGAGGGAAAAGGGAACAGTTCCTTTAAAAAATCTCTTGAATATCAGTCTTTTGCTGCCAGCATCGACATCTCCGGTTTTTAAGAACATTCATATTAGTTTTGTGTTACAGGTTGAAGGAGGAAATATAACGACTCGTATTGAACCTGTTGTGGCGCCAGATAAATCAGAAGCAATAATCCTAGATTTCGACTATGCAAAAGAAAAACCATTAGTTTTTAATTCAATTGAGCAGTATATCGAGGAGAGTCATAAACATACAAAGCATCTTTTTGAAGAGTTAGTGACAGAAGATTTAAAAAAAATCATGCGGGGGGAAGTGGTATGAATCTTGCGTATGCCAATGAGTCTTATGATTCATTTAGAGAAATTGAATTATGTCATCCACACAATTTTCAAAGACTAACATTAAGCAAAATTGAAACCGCAGAATCAATTGATCCGATTGATTTACTAAAAGAACAAACAAGAGGTTCAGGCAATATTTTTTTGTTTAAAATTGGAGTTGAGAATATAGAATATAAATCAAAAAGGCCAATATCGGTTAATACTTATTATGACGGTGGTTTGTTCTTTGCTGAAAATGAAAATCTGGCAGTATGGGGCACTGGGAATAGCTTTGACGAGGCAATCAATGATTTGAGAATGCATATAGTTCATTTTTATAAATATTATGGAAAGATGGATGAAGATAGCTTAATGGGCGAAGCATTGAGATTGAAATGTCTATATGCTGACCTTTTTATTGAGTGAAATGCCAATTGATAGAAGATTAATTGAATCTAATCTAATAAAAAAGGGGTTTGTTGAAGAAGATTCCGACCATAAATATTTTTATCATGAATATAATGGGAAAAGAACTGGAATTTATACTTTTACTTCTCATGGGTCTGGTTATAAGATTTACAACGATAATTTAATTAGTATGATGAAAAAACAATTAAAATTGGACACTAACAGTCAAGCTAAAGATTTATTTCAATGCCCAATGTCAGGAGAGGAATACAATCAGATATTACTCAAAAAAAAATCCTTTAAATTTCTTGAGTTGTGAACCATGAAAACTAGTATTTTGTTTCTTTCTGTGAATTAAGAATCCAAATAAAGGATAATCCTAGCGATTTTCTATTTACCTGCAATGCACTTAATCTAACAGCTATCCAATTTTACCTTCGAGATAATGAAGAATGGTTAGTGAGCTATTAATTGCCAACATGGCCTCAGTTTTCCCTAAAAGTTCATTCGGGTGAGCAAGACTTTTTTCATTGCGAATTGTATTGAGTGCGTCGAGGATAGCACCGATGGAATTGTTTATTTTATTGATTTCTTTATTATTTGCATTTGTTTTTACGAAGATTGGATGACTGCGAATCAATTTGAATAAACGGGCGACGGTATCGGCGCTTTCAAATTTAATATCCAGACGCTTACACTTTTCTTGAAGGTAGCCATGAATTGCAGTATGAGTTCTATCGACAGCATTGTCAGGTTTGCCCGATAACACTAGTTGCTTTGCATCATCAAGCGCTTGTTCGACCGTATTTGAGGAATATTGAATGATGGGAGTCTCAACTGGGTTTAAACCTGCTTCTGTATCTAATTCAACAACAACAAATCGAATGTTTTTGTTGGTAAATTCTTCTATTGCTTGCGCGATTTGATAACCTACTCCTGAAAGTTGTTTGTTATCATTGAGTTCATTGATTTGCATAAATTGATCAAACGGAACAGAAGCATGAGCCACCAAAAACTGATCATTGAATTTATTTGCTGCATCATAGATTTCGAAAGGAGTGCTTTTAAAAAAGTCACTAGCATTTGAATTGCCTTGCCTAGCAAGCATTTGGCAAGCAATATTTTGGATTTTTTTTAATTCTTCGTTATTAAATAAAGGCCCAAACAATTCGAAATCACCTGCACCACCATCTTGAAATAGTCGGATCATTGTTCTTTATTTAATACGCTTGAGGAGTTCTGAATAGAGTAAAACTACACGCCCTTCTTCTGCTAGTAAACGCTGTCGCTTGCGGAGAAAGTCAGTGAGGGACATATTATCTTCCAGCAACATCGTAATGTCATGCCCATTCATCACAAAAAAACTCGGTTGCTTACCCTGAGTAATTGCTTCAGCTGCATCTTGACTCAATCCATTGATTGTTACAAAAACACCACGAGTATATTTTGACTTCCCCTCAATTTTTCCTCTAAACACGAGTAAGTCGTTTTCGGATGTTGGGTCTTGTTGCCACTTCGCCTCCAATAAATAAACCTCATGATCAAGCTCAAATGAACCATCAATCTGTTCCCCGGTTACACGAAAAGGTTCTCTTGGAGACAATTCATGAAGTTCAAAAAGTCGATTGAGGATGGTTTCGAATTGGATTCCTGCATCTTGCCGATTCTTTTGTTCATGCAATGCGAAGAAGTCCTTCTTGATGTCTGTAAGATCGGAAATCCGTTTTGAACACTGTGTAACACGAAGTTGTTCGTGTATTAGTGCTTGTTCAACATGCTCTTTAGCCCGAGTGGCCCCATCTGCTCGTAGGGACGCCTTAAAATCAGGGTCCCATAGGTCTGGGAATTTGAAGCCTACTTCCACAATGAGACCGTTTAGTTTGTCTATCTCCTCCGGTGTGACAGAATTTCCTTGTTTTTGACGATAAATAAGACTTGCCCTTATAATCTCGAGTATTAGCGGCTCGAATTGGCTTCGGCGATGGTCCAGTGTGTGCTCAAGCAAACCAGTTATCATTGGAATTTTACTTCCTGGTTGCCAAAAATCACCAACGCCGACTTTCTCAGCTACAGTTTTGAATGTTACATGCCCTTTCCAGTTTGAATTGCCTGAACCAGGGAGGAAGCTGTAAAGAAGTTCAGCTATTTCAGCTATGGCCCGAGATTGTTTTAATAGGAGTGTCATGTTTTTTTTTACATATTTTGTTCCAAAAATTGTTTATTCACGAAACTCTCTTTTTTGATCTCTCATTATAAATATTTTAGGATTATTAATTTTCCTTGTCAACAAAAACATAGTGGCGGATAAACTTGATTAACGGAAGCATTAGTGTTAACGAATATACCTGCTCAATCCCGGCAAGATTTTTTAGAGTTCATTATCCCCCCGATTGCGCCACCCCCCTTACCGAAAGGGGGGGGAAGGGGGGATCTATACAGGCAGATATTGTTGCGATTTTTTTTTGGCAGCGGAACCTTTGTGGCGGCGCATTCGTTATTAGATACTGAGCAAGGAGCAACATGGATAAACAAAAAGCTACTTTACTTTTGCTGGTGTTTTCTTTCATATTTCTTTACGGTTGCGACGTCAGCGTCAATCGCAGCGTCCATCTCCGCGACGGCGAACACAGCCGCGGCATGACCTCGGTCAACGGCAGCATCCATGTGGGGGCGCGCTGCGTCGTGGACGGCAATTGCCGCACCGTTAACGGCCGTATCGAAGTAGGTGACGACTCAAAGGTCGGGGACCTGAATTCGGTCAACGGCCGCATCCGCCTGGGGGCGAATGTCGATGTGGACGGCAATGCCAAGACGGTCAACGGCTCGATCGCCTGCGGCAGCGGCAGCAGGATCCACGGCCGCCTAAGCACGGTCAACGGCCGCATCGAATTGCGCAATACCAAAGTGGATGAGGACGTCATTACGGTCAACGGGGATGTCCTGCTGCGGGAGGGAAGCGTGATCCGCGGCGATATCGTCATCAAAGGCAGGCACGGCAATTTTTTCGATCAGCCGCGCCTGGAGATCCGCATCAGCGAAGGCTCGCGAGTGGAAGGCGGCATCCTGGTCCGCGACAGCGATATCGAGGTCAAGGTCTACCTCAGCAAGGATTCGACCGTCAAGGGCGAGATCCGCAACGCCCAGGTGATCAAGGAATAGAAGACGGTTGACGGTACACAGCTGACGGTAGACGATAAGAATAGGGACTTCCATATTATAGGCAGGATCGATGTTTTAGAAAGAAAGGAAAAATTCCAAATCACAAATTCCAAATAACAAATAAATCCCAAGCTCCAAATTCCAATAACCAAAACCAAGGCGATTCCGGGTTCTTTTCTCGGTTTGGGTCATTGAGTCATTGTAAATTGGTGCTTGTTTGGGATTTGGTGCTTGGTGCTTGGAATTTAGATCGGTCTTGACTTGCTAGCCGGCGAAAAGGGTGTGGGTGGAGTAACCAGGGTCAGAAGTCAGGTTGACCCCCAGTTTGCGCAGGCCGGCCTCGTCGCCGGGGGTGGGCATGTGGGTCATGTGCACCTCGCAGGTGCGCAGTTCGGACAGTTTTTCCACCGCGGCCTGGGCGTCAGGATTGCCGCTGGCGCTGATGCCCAGGGCGATAAGGGTTTCATCTAAATTCAAACTGACTTCCCGGCTTTTAAGGATATCCTTTTTCAGGTATCCCAGTGACTCGGTGATGCTGGGCGGCATCAGGTGCATGCTGTCGGGGATCCCGGCCAAATGCTTGGCGGCGTTCAGGATCAGGCTCGAGGAAGCATGCAGCAGGGGCGAGTTCTTGCCGGTGATGATGGTGCCGTCGGCAAGCTCGATGGCGGCGCCGCAATAGATGCCGGCGTGTCCCTTGCCGGTCGTTTGCGCTTCCTGGGCAGCCAGGCGTGCCGGAAGGACCACGCTGCGGCTTTCTTCGTTCACGCCCAGATCTTCCATGAACAGGCGCAGGCGTTCCACCGTGTCCTTGTCCACCACGCCCAGGGCGTATTCGCATTGGGTGCGGAAATAGCGGCGAATGATCTCCTGGGTGGCTGCTGCGCGCACGACCTGGTCGTCGCAGATACTGAAGCCGGCGCGGTTGACCCCCATGTCGGTGGGGGAATGGTAGACCAGGGGATTCTCGGTGATCTTTTCCAGGATGCGCTTGACCAGTGGAAAAGCCTCGATGTCGCGGTTGTAGTTGACCGCTTTGATGTTGTGGGCCTCAAGGTGGTAGTGATCGATCAGGTTGATGTCCTTCAGGTCGGCGGTGGCCGCTTCATAAGCGATATTGACCGGGTGGTTGAGGGGCAGGTTCCAGATGGGGAAGGTTTCGAACTTGGCGTAACCGGAACGGATGCCGCGCCGGTGGTCATGGAAAAGTTGGGAGAGGCAGGTGGCCAGCTTGCCGCTGCCGGGTCCGGGACCGGTGACCACCACGATGGGCTTGGCGGTTTCGATATATTCGTTGGCCCCGTAGCCCTGGTCGCTGACAATGGTGTCGATCTCGGTCGGATAGCCATTGGTGAAACTGTGGGTATAGACCCTGATGTCGCGGCGCTCCAGCTTGTTCTGGAATACTTTGGCCGCGAATTGATCGGCGAAACGGGTGATGACCACCGCACGCAGGGAAATGCCCCAGGAGGCCAGGTCATCGATCAGCTTCAAGGCATCGGTATCATAGGTGATGCCGAAGTCGGCGCGGATTTTTTTTCTTTCGATGTCGCCGGCATAGATGCAAAGCAGAACATCGGTTTTATCCTTGAGTTGCTGCAGCAGGCGCATTTTTACGTTGGCATCGAAACCAGGGAGCACACGGGAAGCGTGGTAATCGTATAGCAGCTTGCCCCCGAACTCCAGGTAAAGTTTATTGTGAAAGGAATTGACCCGTTCCAAAATGGCCGCAGTCTGTTCCTGCAGGTATTTTTCGTTGTCAAAACCTATTGCTTTGGGCATGGCTGGTCTCCTGAATCGGAATTGGTCTTAAAGCCGGGAGATTATTTATCCAACTGGACGGCCTGGGCAAAAAGTTTCACCATGTCTTCGAATTCGGCGAATTTGTCGAAAGACAGGTTTACGCCTTTTTTCGTCGGCGCCCAGTCGCCTGATTCGGCCTGGAACCAGTTGCGAACGCTGAAATACTTTTTGCCTTTGAAGGTGGAAAGGGAAAAAATGATCTTTTGGGTGGGATTCAATTCCATATAACCGATGTTCAATGAATCCGGGTTATCCTTGATAAAATCGGGTTCATTAATGGCCACTTGTTTTTGTACCGTTTTTTTTAATTCGCTAAAATCCATTTTTCTCTCCTGCTTGCAGTTTATTTTTTTTTGATGGTCTGTTCAAAGAATTCCGCCGCCTTTTTCTTTTTGGCCTGTTCCAGCGATTTGGCCTGGGAAAAACGTTCATCCACCGCCTCTTTTTTCTCCTTTTCTTTATTCAGAAGTTCCTCGAATGATGAGAAGGTTTTTCTTTTGCTTTTTTTGTGCTGCACGACATTTTTTTTGTCTGCGTCCACCCACAGGCTGGCATGACAAACCGGGCAGTGAATTTCGATCAGGTTGTCCATATTTTCGATTTTAATACAAGCCGGGGTAAATTTCAATAAGGAATCGGGGTAATAAAATATTTCCCGGGCCGCGCCGTTGCGGCAAATCCAGTTTTCAGGACGGATTGACATGGACGGCAAATTGCGGTAAAAATAAACGATATGAGCAATCCGGAAAATAACCTGGTTCCCGTGGTCCGTTTCGCCCCGTCACCGACCGGATATCTGCACGTCGGCGGCGCCCGCACTGCCCTGTTCAATTTTTTATTTGCCCGCCACCACGGCGGCATATTTATCCTGCGTATCGAAGATACCGACCAAAAGAGATTTCAAGCCGAGGCCCTGCAGGAAATATTCGCCAGTTTGAAATGGCTGGGCCTGAATTGGGACGAGGGGCCAGAAGCGGGTGGGGAACGCGGTCCCTATTTCCAGTCGCAGCGTACCGCGCTCTATCGCCGCCATGCCGAGCAGCTGCTGGCCGCAGGCAAGGCCTATCGCTGTTTTTGCAGTGAAGAGCGGCTGGCGCGCATGCGCGAAGAGCAGGAAAAAGCCAAAATGGCCCATGGCTCAGGTTATGACCGTCATTGCCGGCTTCGGCCCGAAGCAGAGGTGAAGGCACTTTTGGCAGCCAACGCTGCGCACGTTGTCCGGCTCAAAGTCCCGGACAACCGGGTTGTGGTATTCAACGACCTGATTCGTGGCGAGATCTCCTACGACAGCTCGCAGTTGGACGACCTGGTCCTGCTCAAATCGGACGGCTTCCCGACCTATCACCTGGCCAATGTGGTTGACGACCACTTGATGCGGATCACCCATGTACTGCGCGGCGATGAGTGGATCGCTTCCACCCCGAAACATATGTTGATCTACGAAGCCTTTGGCTGGCCGCCGCCTCATTTTGCCCACATGCCGGTCATACTGGCCGCGGACGGCGGCAAACTGTCTAAACGCCGCGGTGCCGCTTCAGTCCTGGATTACCAACGCTCCGGTTTCCAGCCGGAAGCCCTGCTGAATTTTCTGGTCCTGCTGGGCTGGGCCCCGGGCGGCGACCGCGAGATAATGACCCTGGACGAAATGACAGCCGCTTTTTCCCTGCAACGGGTTTCGGCCAAGGCCGCGGTTTTTGACGAAACCAAGCTGGAATGGATGAATGGCCATTACCTGCAGCAGCGCAGCCAGGAATCCCTGCTGCCCGAGGTGATGGCCTGTTGGGAAAAACTCCTGCTGCTGCCCCCGGCGGTACTCGCTGATCAAGTTTATGCCAAAAAGGTTATCGGGCTTTTCAAGGAGCGCAGCAAAAAAATCATTGAGATCGCTGAAAATTCGGGCTACTTTTTCCGTGATCCGGCCGCGTATGATCCGCAAGCGGCCAGGAAATATTTCAAGAGTGAATTCATATCGATCCTTGAACTTTTGGCCGAAAAACTGGCCGCGCTGGAACCGTTCAGCCACGAAGCCCTGGAGGGTCTCTATGGTCAGATTGCCGAAGGGTTGGGTTTGCCGGCCGGCAAACTGATCCATCCGACGCGGTTGGCGGTAAGCGGTGTCAGTTTCGGTCCCGGTCTGTTCGAAATGCTGGAGTTGCTGGGCAAGGAAACCGTCATCCGTCGCCTGCAAAGCGCCGGGAATTGGATTGGGACCGCTGCGGGCAAAGAGGAATGAATCGAGTGGATTTGCATCCTGACATCAAAGTACGAGGGTAATATGGCCGCTGAAGATTTCACTCCGGGTCTGAATTTCATACGCACCATTATCGAGGCTGACATCAAGGCCGGCAAAAATGGCGGCCGCGTCCATACCCGTTTCCCACCCGAACCCAATGGCTATCTCCATATCGGCCACGCCAAGTCCATCTGCCTCAATTTCGGCCTGGCCGCTGAATACAAGGGTTTCTGCAACCTGCGCTTTGACGATACCAACCCCGGCAAGGAAGATGTCGAATACGTCGATTCCATCATGGCCGATGTGCGCTGGCTGGGCTTTGACTGGCAGGATCGTCTTTACTACGCCTCCGATTATTTTGAGCAGCTCTACGAATTCGCCCTGCACCTGATCCGCAGCGGCAAGGCCTACGTCTGTGACCTGACGGCCGAGCAGGTGAGGCAATACCGGGGCACGCTGACCGAATGCGGCATCAACAGCCCCTGCCGGGACCGCTCAACGGAGGAAAACCTCGACCTTTTTCAGCGCATGCGCGCCGGGGAGTTCCCGGATGGTTCCTATGTGCTGCGCGCCAAGATCGACATGGCCTCGCCTAACCTGAATATGCGTGATCCGGTCCTTTACCGCATCCGCCGTGAAAGCCACCACCGCACCGGCGACGCTTGGTGCATCTATCCGATGTACGATTATACCCACCCGATCTCTGACGCCCTGGAGGGGATCAGCCATTCCCTCTGTACCCTGGAATTCGAAGATCATCGGCCGTTTTATGACTGGGTCCTCGATCAGCTGCCCGTGCCCTGCCATCCCCAGCAGATCGAATTCGCCCGCCTGAATCTGAGTTACACCGTAATGAGCAAGCGCAAGCTGCTGGAGCTTGTGGACAAGGCATACGTGCGCGGCTGGGACGATCCCCGACTGCCGACCATCGCCGGCCTGCGCCGCCGCGGCTACACCCCGGAAGCCATCCGCAATTTCGCCGAGATCGTCGGCGTGGCCAAGCGCGAGAGCATGGTCGACATGGCCCTGCTGGAACATTGTCTGCGCGAAGACCTGAACAAGCGAGCCAGGCGGGTGATGGCCGTGCTGCGGCCGCTGAAGGTCGTGATCAGCAATTACCCTGAAAACCAAGTGGAAGAATTGGAGGCAGAGAACAACCCGGAAGACCAGGGCATGGGCATGCGCAAGCTGCCTTTTTCACGCGAGATCTTTATCGAGCAGGATGACTTCCGTGAGGACCCGCCCAAGAAATTCTTCCGCCTTTCGCCAGGGAAAGAGATCCGCCTCAAGCACGCCTACTACATCCGCTGTGATGAGGTGATCAAGGACGCCAAGGGGTCCATCAGCGAGCTGCGCTGCACCTATGATCCCGAATCGCGTGGAGGTTGGACGAAAGACGGCCGCAAGGTGCTGGGCACCTCACACTGGGTGTCGGCGGCCCAGGCTCTGGACGTCGAGGTGCGCCTCTACGACAAGCTGCTCTCGGTCGCCGATCCCGCCGCAGAGAAAGAAGAAAAAGATTTCAAGGAATACCTGAATCCCGCTTCGTTGGAGATAGTCAAGAACTGCAAGGTCGAACCGGGCCTGGCCGCGGCCAAACCCGGCGACCGTTTTCAATTCCTGCGCCAGGGGTATTTCTGCGTTGACCTCGACTCGACGTCGGAAATGCCGGTCTTCAACCGCAGCGTCACCCTGCGCGATTCCTGGGCCAAGATCGAAAAATCCCAGCAGGGCAAATAATTTGCTCATTACAATCAATTCATTCTGGTGATTTGACATTTCAAGACAATTTCCGCAAAATTCCGGTATTGTTAAAAATTCCGTCCCGGAAAAATAGAGGAGGGTACCGTGAAGAAATTGGTTGCAATTTTTATTAAGGCTGTATGGCTTTTTCTGGTATTCTGGGTCCTGAGTATTCCTGTCGTGGCCCAGGAAGAGCTGCTTTACCAAATGCCACCCAAGGAGATCGTGGCTCTGGTCGATGCGCCGAATAACCCGTTTGTCATATCCAGCCCGGATGCAAGGATCCTGATGATCGTTGAGAGGCCGGTTTTACCCTCCATCCGCGAAGTGGCCCAACCCGAATTGAAACTGGCCGGGCTGCGCATCAATCCCCGGACCAACGGTCCTAGCCCCAGCCGGAGCAAATATTATAAAAAAATAATTTTCAAAGATCTCAAAAGCTTAAGAGAATATCCCCTCTCCGGGTTGCCCATGGAGGCGCGGATCTCCGACATGGAGTGGTCGCCCGACAGCCGTAAAGTGGCCTTCACGGTAACGCAATCCGACGGCATCGAATTGTGGATCGCCTACACCTTGGATGGCAAAGCCTTGAAATTGACCGGGCCGGTGCTCAATGGCGCCATGGAGTATCAATTTTTCCAATGGCTTTCCGATAGCAGGCATCTTGTATGCAACACGGTTCCGCAAAACCGTCTCCCTCTACCGCAAAAGGACGTTGTTCCCAAGGGACCAGTGGTGCAGAGCAATGAGGGGACGGTCGCCCCGGTGCGCACCTTCCAGGATTTGCTTAAAGACAAATATGACGAAGTGCTGTTCGCTTATTACGCGACGTCGCAGCTGGCGATCGTCGACCTGGATGGAAATATGCAACCCGTCGGCGAGCCCGCGATCATCGCCGCGGTCGACCCTTCGCCCAATGGAAACTATATCCTCGTCAACTTGATCAAGCCGCCTTTTTCTTATCTTGTCTCTTACGCTGAATTTCCCCAATCATATGAAATCTGGGACAGGGAAGGAAAGCTTGTTAAAAAGATAGCTGACATCCCCCTAGCCGAGGATGTTCCGCCCGGCAATGACGCCGTGCGCAAAGGGCCGCGTGCTTTTGCCTGGCGAAACGATCACCCAGCTTGGCTTTGTTGGGTAGAAGCCCAAGATGATGGTGACCCGGCCAAAGAGGCGGAGATCCGTGACAAGGTGTTCTTCATGTCTGCACCCTTTATCGGGGATGGACGGCCGGGTCCTGATTTGAAATATCGTTTTTCTGGCTTTTCTTGGGGAAACTCCTTAGCCATGGTCCACCAGTTCTGGTGGAAGACTCGCAGAGTTCGCGTCGATCGTTTTCAGCCCGATTCGCCCCAAAATCCCATGAAGGCAGTCTTTGATTATTCATTCGAAGACCGTTATGCCAATCCCGGCTATTTCGCCAGCAGGCCAAACCAATGGGGCCGGCCCATATTATGCAAGGACAAAGAGGGACGTTCTTTGTTCCTCATCGGCCGCGGCGCTTCGCCCGAGGGCGACCGTCCTTTCGTTGATCGCTACGACCTCGCCAGTGGAAAGACCATTCGGCTATGGCGTTCCGTGGCGCCCTACTACGAGGCGGTCGTAGCCTTTGTCGATGCTGAGAACCAGATGGTTCTGACCAGCCGCGAGGGCAAAAAAGTTCAGCTCAATTATTTTCTGCGCAACTTGAAATCTGGGAAGTTAAGGCAAGTCACTTTTTTCAAGCACCCCTTCCCGGCGCTGAAGGACGTTGAGAAGCAAATCGTCCGCTACAAGCGGCCCGACGGCGTCGACTTGAGCGGGAATCTCTACCTGCCGGTCGGCTGGAAGAAAGCCGACGACCCTCTGCCGGTTCTGATGTGGGCCTATCCTCAGGAGTTCAAGAGCCGCTCGGCGGCGGGCCAGCTGCGCGATTCGCCGTATCGTTTTATTCGTATCTCCCCGTATTCCACTTTGCTGTGGATCACGCAGGGCTACGCCGTCTTCGACAACGCCACCATGCCCATCGTCGGCGAGGGGAAACAGGAGCCGAACGACACTTATATTGAACAGTTGGTGGCCAGCGCTCAGGCCGCCGTCGACAAACTGGTCGAAATGGGTATTGCCGACCGCAAGCGGGTGGCTATCGGCGGCCATTCCTACGGAGCCTTCATGACGGCCAACCTGCTTGCCCATTCCAGAATATTTGCTGCGGGCATTGCCCGCAGCGGGGCCTACAACCGTACCTTGACTCCCTTCGGCTTCCAAGCCGAGGAGCGCCTCCTCTGGCAAGCCCTGGACATCTACGTCAAGATGTCTCCCTTCATGTTCGCCGACAAGGTGAAAGATCCCATCCTTCTGATCCACGGCCAAGCCGACGACAACAGCGGCACCTTCCCGGTCCAGAGTGAAAGGTTTTACCACGCCCTCAAAGGCAACGGCGTCACGGCGCGCATGGTTTTGCTTCCCAACGAAGCCCACGGCTATACTGCCCGGGAGTCGGTCATGCACATGCTTTGGGAGACCTACAATTGGCTTGAAAAATACGTAAAAAAATCCAAATGAAATACGCGTGAGTGCCAGGTTACTTTTATAAAATCTTATTTACTTTAGCGGAATTCCTTGCTGACGATGGTGATGGGTTCGGGCCAGGTGATATCACCCAGGGGCGTGGAAACGCTGGGGCGGGCGTCGAGGCTGACGCGCGAGATGTCGCCGCGCTTGCCGCCCAGGGCCAGGGCCAAATCGAGCAGGTCGTCATAGCCGTGGTTGCCGAAGAATTCATAGAGATCCATCTCCAGGCGCAGGGGAATAATGGTCGACTTGCCGCTGCCGGGGATTTCCAGCGCTTTGTCGATGCCGCCGCTGATGGTGGGTTGGTCGTCGATCAGCAGCCGCCAGTCAAAACGTGTTAAAGTGGAGATGGTTCTGGTTGAGCCGCCGCTGCCGTCATTGGGATTGCGCGCTTCCACGTTCAGCAGAAAACGGGCCGGCAGGCGCTTGCTGCGAAAGGAGGCCAGGAGCTGGATGCCGTCGGTGATGGAAAAGTCCCTGAGCTGGTACTTTTCATTGATGCCGATTCCGGCCAGGGAAAAATCGCCGATCCCTTCCAGGCGGAACTTGAGCCTTTGCAGATTGGTCAAGCTTCTGGCGATCTCACCCAATGTCGCGCAGCCCTGCAGCAGAAGAACGCAAAGTAGAAGAATACATGTCCGAATTTTGATCGGATTCATGGTTCGCTGGGAGTTTAAAGTTTCCTGAGCAGGGTCGCCAAAACCAGCAGAGCGAAACCGGCTACTATAAGGTGGACGGCGTAGGGAGCCAACTCGTTGATGTGCAGGACGTGGAAATGCTGAAGGATGCCGATAGCGCCGATGATGACCGCTATCAGCCAAGTAGAAAACATAGGAGCGCTTAGTTTCATGGTCTCTCCTTTTTTTTATCATTATAAGCGCGTGAAATAAGAAAGTCAACTCCATTACGGCCATGCCGAGACCGACAGAGCGCTTGAATTGCGGAGCCAATGAGCGCTTTACTTTCACTTTCCCGCTTGTTAGAATACATCCTCTTTTTCAAGAGAGGATGCTGAAAATATGTTCATACCCCTCAAGGATTACAACCCGACCCGACGGCCGGCCGTGGTGGTGGTTATCATCATCCTGATTAATTTTTCCGTTTTTATATACCAGAGTTACCTGTCGCGTCAGCACCTGCAGAACCCCCTCTACGCCTCCGATCTGCAGCCTCTGGCCTGGCCCTCCAGCCTGGAATATTTTGTCCTGAAAGACGGCCTGGTGCCGCTTGAATTCGTCAAGCAGCAGAACTTGGAAATACCGGTGGGCACGGACCGCTGGGGCCATGATGTCGTTTACCAGCGCCGGGTTTCCCCCTCGCTCAGCTTGCTGTTTTCGCTTTTCATGCATGGTTCCTGGCTGCACTTGCTGGGCAACATGCTTTTCTTGTGGATCTTCGGCAACAATATCGAAGACCGGCTGGGCCGGATAAAATTTGTTTTTTTCTATCTGCTTTGCGGCGTCGGCGCCAGCTTGACCCACATATTGTTCAACATGAATTCTCTGATCCCGGTTATTGGCGCCAGCGGGGCGGTTTCCGGAGTGATGGGCGCCTACCTGGTACTTTTCCCCCACGCCCGCGTGCGCACCCTGGTTTTTATTTTCATCCTGGTCACCACCATGGATATTCCGGCCGCGGCTTTCCTGGTCATCTGGTTCATTTTTCAATTCCTTTCATCAGGAGGCGGTTCGGGTATCGCCTGGCTGGCCCATGTGGGCGGATTCATTTTGGGATTCCTGCTGATCAAATTTCTTGTGAGTACAAAAAAACCGATAATCGAGATCCTACCGTAATTTTTCGCCAAGAGGAGGTCATAGTGGACAAACAAGCCGTCAATTCCAGCGCAGCGCCCAAGGCGCTGGGGCCCTACTCCCAGGCAGTGCGCTGGGGAAATATGCTGTTCGTTTCCGGCCAGGTGGGCATTGATCCCGAAACCGGCAAACTTGTTGAAGGTGGCGTGGAAGCCCAGGCTCGTCAGGTTTTCAAGAATCTCGCGGCCGTGTTGGCCGCGGCCGGAATCAATTTTCGCCGACTTCTGAAAACCACGGTATTCCTGAAGGACATGGCCAATTTCAAGACCGTCAATGAGATATATGCCGCAGAGGTGCCGCTGCCTTATCCGGCCCGGGCCGCGGTGGCCGTCAAGGAGCTGCCGCTGGGGGCTGAGGTCGAGATCGAAGCCATCGCCGCGTTGATAGATTGAGCTGCTCAAAGCGTTTCACAGCCTGATGGATATTTTGCAGGCTGTAGATCTATGGGTGGAGAGGATCGCTGCTGGCAGTCGGCAGCCGGTCCTGCGCGGGATCAACCTGAAAATCGCTCACAATCAGGTCACGGTACTGTTGGGAGAGTCGGGGGCCGGTAAAACCATTTTGGCCAGGGCCTTGAGCGGCCTTTTGCCGGATGGATTTTTTGCCAGCCGCGGCCGGATTTTATTTGGTGGCCAGGTCATGTCAGGATCCGCAGCATGGGCCCGGGTCCGCGGCAGAAAAATATTTTACACTCCCCAGAACGCCGCGGCCAGTCTCAATCCCGTCCTGACCATTGGCCGCCAGATCCGCGAAACCAGCCGCATAAGCGCTAAGGAGCTTGAAGAAATGCTTTTGCGCCTGCAATTTGCCGATCCTGAGGGCATCCTGCAGTCATATCCTTTCACCCTGAGCGGCGGTGAAAACCAGCGCTGCCTGCTGGCTTTGGCCCTGGCCGCCCGTCCAGACGTGCTGATCCTGGATGAACCGACGGCCGAAATCGACGCTTCAGCCCAGGAAGAATTCATCGAGGTTCTGCGGGACTACCAACGCGCCCATTCCCTGACTGTTCTATTGATCTCGCATCATCTGGGCTTTGTCAAGGCCATTGCCCAGAACCTTTGCGTCCTGTCCCGCGGTGAAATGGTCGCTGTCGGAGTTCCGCAGGATATTTTCAGTTCTCCCGGCCATGCCTATACCCGGGAGATCGCCGACTACCTGAGGACAAGTTGATGGATACTCGCTTCTGTCTGCGTGCTGTCGGCAAGACCTACCGCAACCGCCGGACCGGCCGTTCGTCGGTACAAGCCTTGACCGGGGTGGAGCTTAATATCAGGGAGCGGTGTGTCAACGCCATAGTAGGCAGATCGGGGGCCGGGAAATCGACTATGGCCAGGATCATCATGGGCTTTGAAAAACCTGACCACGGCCTGGTGCTCTACCGCGGCCGGCCGTTGGCAGAAGCTCCGCTACAGATCTTTCGCCGCCAGAATCAGATGGTGTTCCAGAATCCCTATCTGGCCGTAAACCCGCTTTTTACCGTGCGGCAAATCATTTCCGAACCGCTGCGCATCGCCGGCACAAACCCTGCGGCCCGCCTTAAAAAACTGACTGAAGTACTGGAATTGCTGGAATTGCCCGTCGCCTATCTGGAGCGCTTGCCCCATGAACTGTCGGGCGGAGAACTGCAGCGCGTGGCGCTGGCCCGGGCCCTGGTCCTAGAGCCAGAATTCCTGGTGCTGGACGAGCCCTTTTCCGCCCTGGACGATCTGACTGCCATGCGCATCCTGCTGCAGTTTAAAAAAATCTTTCTGCGCTTGCAACTGGGAATACTGTTCGTCAGCCACCACCCGCGCCATGTTCATGCCCTGGCCGACCGGGTGGCGGTTCTGGAACAAGGTAAAATTATTGGCCAGGGGTTTAATATGATCGCATCGGCTCTCGTATTGAACCCCAGCCCCTGACCTATTTCAGGGTGATGGACTTGCTCAATTTTCCGGCGTGGCGTGATTGGTAAACGATCGTCAGGCTGCCGGAGCCCGAAACCAGAAACTCGTGTTCCACTTTGCCGAAGCCGGGAACGATCAGGAATTGCAGCTCGGGGCGGAATTCCTTGAAAGCCACCTGGTGAAGATAAATATCGTGGATTTCACCACCGGCCACGACCTTGATGCCGCTGCCGCTCAAGGCAAGCGTATCCTGAGGGTAAAGCTTGATTTTCTTGGCCTGGTAGCTCATGGAAGGAATGGCCCCGGCGTTGGCCAAACGGGTGCGCACGCGGGTCAGGCCGTTTCCCATGGCCTTGGTTTCAATTATTTCCAGGGAAATATCCGGAGTGCTTTTGGCGCTGAAAATGACGGCTGAGGCGTTGCGGTGCACCAGGTCCTTGAGCATGAACGGCGCCGGCAGGCGGGAGCTCATCTTGACCCAGCCGCCGATCTCGATCTTGCCGTAGTGCGGATGGTCGAATTCACGCCAGGGCTTGTACAACTCGCCCTGGGTCAAATGGTCGTTGAACCTGATCCTTTCCTTTTCCAGCGCGCGGTTCTGCCGGAAATCATAACCGCCCTCCTCATCTTCTTTCGCTTCGGCCTTTTTCTCTCCGGCGCTCTCTTTGATGCTGGCAAACCGTTCGGTTTTATTCTGGAAAAGCTCTCCGACAAAGCCGTAGGCGCCCTGGGTCATGACCAGCCATTCCAGGGAATCGCCATAGGTGGGGTACAGGTCCTTCCAACTGATCATGTAGCGGTAACCGGGGGTGATCCTTTCCGCCTGCTGGCCAAGGTAATCGTATACCGCGATGTCCTGGCGGGGATATTCGCCCTGGGCTTTGCTGCTGGGGCCGCGCAAGTACATGCCGCCGCTGTTGTGAAAGGTCCAGCCGATACAGATGTTGGGCCGTTGCTCGATGAATGCGGCCAGGGCTTTGGTGATGGCGCCTGAAAAGGGATATTCGCCGGCGCCGCTCTCCACGTATTCGGGCATCCAGTCGAAGCCCCAGTTGCGGTTGCCGTCCAGGTATCCTTCGGCGTCCTCATTGATCTTGCCGTCGCCGTCATTGTCTATGCCTTCATCGCCGAGCAGGGCCCATTCACCTTTTTCACCGGGCTTGATTCTGACCAGCAAGCGCGCGTCGTCGGGGTCGATCTTGAAATTTCCGAAGGGATCGCGCTTGCGCATCTGGCAGATGTTGCCGTCGCCGTCCAGGTCGTCGGGAAAGTCCTCGTCCACAAGGCCGTCGCGGTCATCGTCATGGGGAATGCGCAGGCTGCGGTTGTCGCTGGGGGTGTTGGCGTCGGCGAAAAAATGAAAGCGCCCGTCGGCATTGACCACGGGGATGACGTAAAAACAGCGGCTGTCAACCAGCTTGGTGATTTCGCTATTTTGGCCGTATTCGCCCAAAAGGTATTGGAGCAGGTAAAGGGCTACTTCGCCGGCCTGGACCTCGTTGCCGTGGATATTTCCGTCGACGTAGATTCCGGGCTTGGCTGCTTCCGCGCCGGTTTTGGGATTGTTTACGGTCAGACAATAGACTGGCCGCCCCTCTTCGCTTTTTCCCACCAGGTCCAGCCGGGTTAGCTGCGGGTAAGCTTTGTGCAATGCCTGCAAGGCCTCGACCACCATGTCATAGGTATAATAGAAATCGAAGCTCAAGGGAACGCGGACCATGTGGGCTGGTTTCGATGCGGCAGGCAGCACCAAGCCGTAAAAAAGGATAAGGAAAGCAATTGCCGTGATCTTTTTCATTTCACTCCTCCCATATACCAGAGTCCGTCAGACCAACCTGATGGGTGTTCCAGGTTGACGTTTGGCTCCTGCCCGGACTGGCTGCGAATGATCCATTTGAACAACTTGGTCTGGCCGCCTCCGATCTCCTTGATCGGGGTCCGTTTCAGCCCTTCAAGCAGGGTAAAGTGGTCCCCTTTCAGAGTGATAATGGCCGGGGCCGGGCGGTTGTTGCGGCCGCCCATGGCCGTGGGGAAGGGCAGATAGCCGGAATTCTCCACCCAGACCTTGAAACGGAATACATTGTTGCCCAAGGGCTCCCAGGCTGCTTTGCTGAAATGCAGGCGGGGCAACTTTTCGGCTAGTGTGAAGACCCAGGGTACCTGTCCCTGCAAGAGGTTCTGGATCATGGGCTCCGGAGGGGTGTTGGCAGCATAGGGGACGAAACCGCCGATTTCCACTTCGCCCAGGGTCGGGTGCTTGAATGTTTTCCAGGGGACGAATCCTTTGCCCTGCAGTTCCTTATTCGAGAAGGCCAGCATGGCTTTTTCGGTCTCGTCGCCGCTGGAGCTGTCTTTGGGCTTGGGCATTTGCCGCATCATTTCGGCCATTTTTTTAGTTGTCATCATGCCCCCTTTCAAAGCGTTGATCACCATGGTAGCTTTGAAATCCTCCGGGACGCCCGAGCCTTTCAAAAAACCGTTGATCTTTTCCTCGCCCAGGGCAATAAACTCCTCGCTGCTCATGCTCTCCAGTTGTTCCGGAGTGATCTGCGGCGCGGTCTTTTCCTCTTTTTTCACTTCGGGTAAAGTCCAAAAATCCATGCTGAAGGTGGGCAATCCCAAATGGTAATAAGACCACAATTCGAACGAGCCGTCCTTGGCGTCGGGCGTTTCAAGGCGGCCGCCGTCCAGCTTCCCTTTTTTCAGGAATTCCTTGAATTGTTTGGCAAGTTCCTTGTAATAATTCAGGTCTGCTGGCAGGGGATTCACCACCGCCCCCAGGCCCAGGAAACTGGCCACCATGGATTCCGTAAGTTCCATTCCCGGGGGCGCCATGGTGCGGGCGATTTCCATGACCTCTGCCATTGTATAAGTTTTATCGGTGTCCACGTTTAAAAAAGCTCCGATCTGTTTGGGGATTTTGATCTTGCTGAAATCGGCTTCGCCTTTGCGGCCTCCGCGCGGGGGCTCCAGGCAGAAATTGCTCTCGCCAAAAGTGACGGTCATGGCGATTTCCGGATGTTGGAAAATAAAACGGATCAGGCCCAGGCTTTCGCTTTCGCTGCCGGCCCATTTCCCGCCGTTGCGACTGAAAAAGCGGAACAAATGGGGGAAATTAATGCCGATGTTGACTCCCCCGGGGCCGTCCTCGCCGTATTGGCCGTCACCGTCATTGTCCAGACCTTCGGGGTAAAGTTTGAATAGCCCCTTCTCCCCTTTGGCCGCATCGGCTTTTTTCATCAGTTGCGGGTCACTTTCCAGGGGCAGCCAATCCCCCTCGGGGTCCTTCACGCGCATCATGGTGATAAGACCGTTGCCATCAAGATCATCGGCACCGTCTTCATCGCTGCGTTCATCCATGTCGTCATTGTGCGGCCGGCCGTTGCGGCTGTCCAGCAGCAGGGGCTTGACGAAGTATCTCTCCGCCGCGTCGGGATTGCCCAGCGGCAGAATGAACCAGCCCTTGTCCTGCCTGCATTCCGGTTTATCAAGGATGGATTTGATCAAGAACATGGCCGCTTCCGAAGCCAAGGGAATGGTTCCTTCCAGGTTGGCGGCCACCAGGACGGCAGGCAGGCGTTTCGTTTTGTTTCCGGCCTCCGGACCAATGTAGAGAATGAACAGCGGTTTGCCGCCCGGAGAGGCAGCGATCTCGATCAGGTCGGTCAGTTTTGCCTGGCTGCGGGAGAGGCCTTTCAAGACCTGGTTGAGTTCAGCGGGAGAATGGTAGTGGTCAAAGACGAGATCTGGCTTGCCGGCCTGGATGCTGGCTCCGGAAAAAATCATGCACAGGATCATTGAAAATACTTTTTGTTTCATTTTCACCTCGATTGGTTTGTTCGCATGGCAAAAAGATGTGCCGCTTAGCGGTTGGGTCATACACTTGTACGGCGTTTTGCTGGATAATGCTATTTCTCGTTTGCCGGGATGCTTCAACATCCGGGTTTTTGCGCCGCTAAAAAGTTTTTTTGGTAATAGGCAGCCGAAGCACGCATAGTATCCGCTGCATGGGGTTCCAGGGCGATGGAAAACGGGCAGGGCAAGCCGGCCATGACCGTTTTGGCCGCCTGCCAGTCGATGCTCCCAAGTCCCAGGGCCAGGTGGTCGTCGCAGTTACCGTTGTTGTCGTGAAGATGAAAATGAATATGTTGTCGGGGAGCGAGATAAAAAAGCCATTCTTGGAAAGGGATGCGGGCAAAGACTTGATGGTGGCCGAAATCGAAACAATGGATCAGGCGCGGCCGCCCGACTTTTTTCATCAATTGCAGAACGATATAGGGAGTGGGTTCGGCGATGTTTTCCAGGGCAATAAACGGACCGGTGTCATCCTGCAGCAGGGTTGAAAAAAAATGGGCGCTGCGCTCCAGCCATTGCTTGAATTGCTGGCTGTAATAAATGGGATCGTAATTGAAATGCATGACCACCAGCTTGCTTTCCAGGGCGGCGGCGATTTCCATGACCTGCTGCATTTTTTTCAGACTGAGCCGGCGAATATCCTCGGCGGCGGTTCCAGGCCAGATATCCATGAAAGGGGCGTGGATGGTATGCTCGCGAAAATTTTCGAGAATTTTTTTTGTTGCGGCAATGGTCCGAACTGAAAATTCCTTTAACTTTTCGGCTTTGATGTATATTTCGGGACAGGCATTCAAGGCGGCAATCCCGGCCGCTTCCCGGTCCAGGCGCTCGCTGGCGACCCGGATGAAAAGATCTTCAAACATCGCGGCCGCAGATCAGTTTGTTGACCTGGTAGGACAATTGCTCCATCTTGAAAGGCTTGGGAATGAAGTGGCTGATCTTGCTCTTGAAGATCTCCGTTTCCAAGTATTCCCTGCCATAGCCGCTGGCGATCAGGATCTTGATTTCCGGTCGAAGCTCTTTCAGGATATGAAATACTTTTTCTCCGGATATGCCAGGCATTTCAATGTCCAGGATGACCAGCGTAATTTCAGTGCTGTTTTTCTTGAATATTTCGATTCCCTCAGTTCCGTTGGCGGCGGTCAGGCATTTCAAGCCCAGGGTCTTGAGCATGTCGTGGCCGATTTCCCGCACCACTTCCTCGTCATCGATGAGTAGCACCATGCCTTCGAGATGGGCTGCCGGCTCTGTTTCTTCCTGGGCAATGGATTGGAACATCTCTTTGGCAATTACGGGCAGCAATATTTTGAAAAGAGTGCCGTGGCCGATCTTTGAATCTACTTCGATCTGACCATTGAAGTCACGGACGATCTCCCGAACAATGGCCAAACCCAATCCGGTGCCCCGACCCTGGCCCTTGGTGGTAAAAAACGGCTCGAAGATTTTGTTGAGGTTCTCCTGGCTGATGCCGCTGCCGTTGTCGCTGATTTCGATCAGGGCATATTGCCCATCCAGCAGATTGCTCTGGTTGCTGATATCGACCAGATCGGTTTTGATGTGCAGGATGGGTTGCTGAACATTTTCCAGGGCATCCCTGGCATTGATGATCAGATTGATCAGGACCTGAGAAATTTTAGTTTTGTCGGCCCTGAGCAGGATCTGGCTCTGATACAGCTGAATGTCCAAGTTGAGCACTTGCAGGTTCATGGCCAGGAAATCCAGCGATTCCTTGATCAGGTCATTGATGTTGATGATCTCCTTTTCAGCCATTTTCTTGCGCGTAAAGTTCAGCAGCTGGTTGATAAGGGTGGAAGCCCTTTCGCTGGAATTGATGATCGTGGAGACGTATTTTTTCAGCTTGGGATTGTCGCCGATCTTTTTTTCAAGCAGTGAGGCGTAGCCCATGATGCCGCTCAAAAGGTTGTTGAAGTCGTGAATGATATGGCTGGTCAACAAGCCCAGTGACTCCATTTTCTGGGCCTGCAGTAGCGAGGATTCCAGTTTTTTCAGCGCTGACACGTCTTCGATGTGAATGACCACGCCGTTCTGCTCGTCGGTTACGGGATAAAGTGTCAAGTTGGCGATTTTAAAATCCTCTTCACCGATGAATATCTTTTCATCATTGAGGTAAATGGTTTTTTTCAGGATCATGATCTCGTTGATGATGTCCTTGTACTTGTCGAACAACGGCAAAAGTGTGTAGAGGTTTTTGCCGAAAGCGTCGGCGAATGTGATATCGAGGATTTTCTCGGCCGACTGGTTCCAGGTAGTGATCAGGCCTTGGTTGTTGATGGAGATTACCGCGTAGGGACTGGCGTTGATCAGTTTTTGCATGAACCCCTGTAATGACCTTAGCTGGGCAGTCAGGCTGCGCCATTCCGAAATATCACGCAGCAGGATAATGCCGCCGATTATGATGTTGCCGCTTTTCAGAGGCTCAATGATCAAGTCCACGTAATTTTCCTCTTCCAGGATGGGATTGACGGTGTTGATGCGGTGGAAGCTGTTGCCTCCTTCAAGCACATTGCGCACCAATTCATCGAAACCGCTTTCAATTGAATTCCTGGTCACTATAGAATTGAGGTTTTGGCCGATGATACTGACCCCGGAGGCTTTGATCAGGTCGCGGGCCCTGGTGTTGATGAAGGTGATGCGCAGTCTGCGGTCCACGATGATGATCATTTCCGGAATCGACTGAAAAATCTGCCGCGAGAACAGGATCTGGTTTTTCAGGTTCATCTCGGCTTTTTTGCGTTTGCTGATATCGTCGATCACCGCCAGGTAACCGCTGATCCGGTTGTTGAAATCCTTGATCTGGGAAAGGGACAAGGCAATGTCGATCTTTTCTCCGGTCTTCAAAGTCAGCGTGGTTTCCTGGCCAATGGCTTGCTCGTTTTCCTTTAGTTCGGCAGCGAGAGTGCGCTTGAATTTTTTTTCCAAATAATCACCGACGCGCAGCTTGGCGATCTCCTGATTGTCGATCTTGAATATTTTCAGTCCGTACTCGTTCATGGAAATGGGACGCATGCGTGCATTCAGGGTGATCACAATGGACTGGGTGGTCCGCATCATTTTTTCCAGGTACTCCCTGGCTTCATTGGTTTCGCTTATTTTTTTCTGCAGCTGGGAGAAAACATTTTCGATGTTGGTGTAGACTTTGTCGATTTCATTGAAAAGCTGCGAGCGGTGCCGTAGGCCGCGGCTGTTTCCCGTCTGCTGGAAAAAAAGCAAGTTGTCGTTGATCTGAGTCAGCGGTTTTAACAGCGACGCTTTCAGGAAAAAAAACAGTAAGACCATGAATACCAGCAGGACCAAAGCGTTTAAGGTGTAAAAAGCAATAGCGCCTTTACGGATATTGGCGAACAGTTTTGCAGAGCTGAGGGAGAATACGTAATGCCAGCCGGTACTTTTTTGTCTATAGACAAAAACCATTTCCTGTTCGTTGGCAAAGCGGAACAACTTTTCAGAAAAAGGCTCCGCTTTAAGGGCTGCAAGGATTTGCCTGGTTTTTTTATCGCGGATCAGGGAATTGAAATCAAACTTTTGGCCCCGGTTAAAATCAGTTCTTTTGTAAAGGGGAATGAGTTCAGGGTGAATGATCACTTGCAGGGAGTCGTCCGTGACGAACAGGTTCGAGTTGGAGTAATATTTGTCGGTTTGCACCAATTCGAGTAGTTGTTCGATCGGAATGTCATGACCGATAATGCCCTGGAACCGGCCGGCGCTATAAACCGGCATTACCAGGCTGGTTACCCATTTTTCCCATATGTCATCATAATGCAGGCCGGAAATTTTGACTTCTTTTTCCGGATTAGTTTCCGGAGCGCCGAGTGTATAAACCGCGTCTTTGCTGAAATCGTAGTTTTCGGCTATTTCCAGGGCGCGCAGCGGCGGGGAAACAGCCAGCCAATTGTCCTTGGAAATGAAGTAGGTGCTGAATACGGAGGGTTTCAAGGAGGTTAGATAATATTGTATCAGAGGCAGGCCGGCGGCGATCGTCTCGGCCTGGGTCGGAAAATCCGCGCTGTTGGGGGCGTATATTCCCAGGGCTGTTTCCCCCAGACCGATTTGCAAGCGGGATTGCCGCAGTGGTCGGGAATCATTTGCCGATGAATCCGCCGGCCGGGCCAGCAGCTTGGTGAAAATGAGCGCCGTCTGCCGGGCGGTCCGTTTTTTTTCAATCCAAAAATTATTCTCATGCTGCAGGATATTGTTGAAAATCCTCCGGCCGTTTTCTTTGAAATCCTTGTTCAACCAATGATTGAAAAGTGAATCCTGGCGCCAGTATTGTATGGAGATAATGACAATAAAACAGATAAGCAGAATGACGAAAAGCTTCAGTGATAGTTTTTTCATCAATGCTGTATTCGAAGAATCGACATTTTATTTGCTTTCCTCTTGATCCTGATAAATGATTTTTATGCCGGAGATTTTTTTCCGGATCGGGAAAACTCCCAGCAGGACCTGGCCTGAATTTTTGGTCTTGGCGTAAATTTTCATTTTGATGTTTTTCCAATTGGCCATGTTTTTTATGAAGGCGGCTTTTGCTGTTGCCCGGTAGCCGAAGAAACCTTTGACGAAAATCTCTTCGCTGACCTGGCCGGGCAGGAGCGGCTTTTTTATGGTTTCGACAAAGCCATCGGTCAGATTTTCTCCGCTTTCTTCAAAAATGAATATGCAATTGAATCCTATATACTGCAGGGGACGGCTGCCGGTATTCTTTATTTTAAAAGTGAAGGCCGGGACAATGATCGTTTCGTCAGGCCTGACCTTTTTGTCGACCCAGATGGAATCATGCCAGACGATTTGAATGGATTCGGCCACTTCCTTGTCGCTCATGGTATCCTGGATCACGGTTTTATAGAACAAGAGAACCAGGGCCAGTCCGATGAAAAAAATCAGCAGGGAGGCCCAAAATTTGGTGCGCTTGTAAAAAGGGACTTTTTCAGTGATTTCTTTGAACAAATCGTTGTTATCGCTCATAAATATCTCCTTTTCATTTATATATATCATTTGGATCAATAATTCAAGCCGGAATAATATTGCAAAAAAAAAGGGGAGTTTTATGCAAACTCCCCTTTATAAAAAAAAGTTTAGATCAAACGATGCCGTAAGCGAGCATGGCCTTGGCGACCTTGATAAAACCGGCAATGTTGGCGCCCATCAGGTAGTCGCCCTTGCTGCCGTATTTTTCGGCGGCGTCGAGGCACTGCTTGTGGATGTCCTTCATGATTCTTTGCAGGTTCTGGTCTACCTGTTCGCGGCTCCAGTAAAAGCGCTGGCTCTGCTGCGCCATTTCCAGGCCGGAGACGGCTACGCCGCCGGCGTTGGCCGCTTTGGCCGGGCCATAAAGCACATTGTTGCCTTCGTAGACCTTGATGGCGGCCAGATTGGAAGGCATATTGGCCCCTTCGGAAACGCAGAAACAGCCGTTCTTGACCATGGCCTGGGCGTGCTCTTCGTCGATTTCGTTCTGGGTGGCCGAAGGGAAAGCCACATCGATCTTGAGGCCGTCCTTGATTACGTCCCAGACGCTTTTGCCTTCGTAATATTTGGCTTTGGCATGCTTGGCCACGTATTCCTTGATGCGGGCGCGCTGGACTTCCTTCAGGTTGATGACTTCGGCCAGTTTGCCGGCGTCAATGCCCTCTTCGTCGACGATGGTGCCGTTGGAGTCGGAGAGTGTGATCACCTTGCCGCCCAGCTGGTTGACTTTCTGGGTGGTGTACTGGGCGACATTTCCCGAGCCGCTGACCGCGCAGCACAGACCCTTGAAATCCTTGCCCCGGGTGGCCAGCATTTCGGCTGCGAAATAGACCGCGCCGTAACCAGTGGCTTCGGGCCGGATCAGGCTGCCGCCGTATTCCAGGGCGCGTCCGGTCAGTACGCCTGTATGTTCATTACGGATTTTCTTGTAGTAGCCGTACATAAAGCCGATCTCGCGGCCGCCGACCCCGATGTCTCCGGCGGGGACGTCCACGTCAGCGCCGATGTGACGGTACAACTCGCGCATAAAAGCTTGGCAGAAACGCATGACTTCATTGTTTGATTTGCCCTTGGGATCGAAATCACAACCGCCTTTGCCGCCGCCCATGGGCAGGGTCGTCAGCGCATTCTTGAAGACCTGCTCAAAGCCTAGAAACTTAATGATGCCCAGGTTGACCGAGGGGTGGAAACGCAAACCGCCCTTGTAGGGGCCGATGGCGTTATTGAACTGGACGCGGAAGCCCTTGTTGACATGAACCTCACCCTTGTCATCCATCCAGGGGACGCGAAAGAGGATGGCCCGGTCAGGCTCAACAATGCGTTCGTAAATCTTGGCTTTGACGAATTCGGGATGTTTCTGGACAGTGGGTTCCAGCGTTTCCAGAACCTCCTTGACCGCCTGGTGGAACTCGGGCTCACCAGGGTTTTTGCTTTTGACTTTTTCAATGAGTTCTTTGATCACTGACATCTTTTATCTCCTTAAAAAAAATTTGACAAGCTGTATTTGCTTTCATGGATTTTTGAATTGAAATTAATTATTAACAAAAATGGCAGGGAATGTCAACTGATTTCCTTGACAAACTGTGGAAAAAAATTTATTAATGGTAGGCATGCGACTGTTAAGAAACATCCTGGCTTTTCTAATTGCTTTTTTACTCATTTTATTCAGTTTCATCCCGGTTTTGATCGTTTCCGGTCTTTTTAAACACAAAAAATTCCTTTTTTCTCAATCCCGCCTGGTCATCAAAACAACCCTTGCACTCCTCGGCATCCAAGCAAAGGTCCGGGGTCTGGCTGCCGTCGATTTCTCGGTTCCCCAGGTCGTGATCTGCAACCACCTGTCGAACCTGGACGGCCCGCTGCTGGTCAGTGTCCTGCCGGTCAACCCGCGGGTGCTGATCAAGGCCGAGGCCCGTAAAATACCCTTGGTTGGCTGGGTCATGAAACTGGCCGATTTTGTATTCGTCGACCGCTCCAGCCCGCAGCGCCGCCAGGAGGCGCTGGCCGCAGCAATCGAAAAAGTAAAAAAAACGTGCTATTCTTTTCTTGTTTTTCCTGAAGGCACGCGCAGCAAAGACGGCAGGATGCGGGATTTTAAAAAAGGAAGTTTTCTGATCGCCCTGCGGGCCGGCGTGCCGGTTTTGCCGGTGAAAATTTCAGGTACCCATCAGTTGATGCCGCCGGGTCGAAAAACCGTCGGCGCGGGCACGGTTGAGATCGAATTTTTTCCGCGCCAGGAATTGAAGAACATCGCGGAAAGTGAATTGGCGGAATTCATAAAAAAACTGCAGCAAAAATTTTATACGGATAAAAACCATGAAAATCATTGATCCTGAAAAAATTCAACGCCGCGCCCGCTTGCTGGCCGTCTTGAATGAAGATCCCCAGGTCGGACGCGCCATCGATCTGCTGGCCTCAGCCCTGCAAAAGGGAAGCAAGGTGCTGGTGTTCGGCAACGGCGGCTCGGCCACGCAGTCGTCTCACTTTGCCGCCGAGTTGGTCAATAAGTTTTATTTTCGGCGCCAGGCCCTGCCGGTCCTGGCCTTGAACGCCGACATGGCCAACGTGACCTCTATCGCCAACGATGAAGATTTTCAATTCATTTTTTCGCGGCAGCTGGAAGCATTCGGGAACAAGGGCGATGTGGCCCTGGGCATCACCACCAGCGGCCGGTCGGCCAATGTCCTGCGGGCCCTGGCCAAGGCCCGGGAATTGGAAATGCCGACCATCGCTTTGGCCGGGAGTCAGGTGGAACGCCTGAATGAGGTTCCCGTGGATGTGCTGATTGTTGTGGATGACCGGGATACGCCGACAATACAGGAAATGCACTTGTTTTTACTGCATGTTATGGCGGAAACGGTTGAAAAGAGACTATTTGGAGGAAAGCATGATTGAATTGTCTTCACGGGTAAACACAATGATCAGCTCCCCGACCCTGAAACTGCTGCAGATCAAAAAACAGCTGCAGACCCAGGGCAAGGTGATCCTTGATTTCGGTGCCGGTGAACCCGATTTCTCCACACCGGAGAACATCAAAGAGGCCGGCACGGCCGCCATCAGGAACAACTTCACCAAATACACGCCCACTTCCGGGATTGCCGAATTGAAAAAAGCCATCCAGGATTCCTATCAGGCCGAGCAGGCATATGCCGCCAAGGACAGCCAGATCGTGGTTTCGCCCGGCAGCAAATACGGCCTTTTCCTCCTGCTGCAGGCCATTGTCGATCCCGGGGACGAAGTGATCGTTCCCCTTCCCTTTTGGGTTTCGTATCCGGAAATGGTGAAATTCTGCGGCGGCCGGGTGGTCTTCGCTGATCACCTGCAACCCGACCGGCTTTTTGAACTGACCGCTGCTTCTTATATTTCCCGGTGCAGCGCCCAAACAAAAGCCGTGATCGTAAATTCGCCTTCCAATCCCACCGGCAAGATCATGAACAGCGAAGAGTTGGGAAAATTGATCGATTATTTTTACAAAAAAAACATCCTGATCATCATCGATGACTGTTATCGAAAAATCATTTACACCTCCGGGGAATACCCTTCGCCCATGAATCTCGTGCCCGCCGCCAGCGAGCATGTGGCGGTGATCAGTTCACTTTCCAAGACCTACGCCATGACCGGTTGGCGCATTGGTTATACCATCGCCCCAGAGAAGCTGGCCGCGGCCATGACCAAAATCCAGGAACATTCAACCTCCAATCCCTGTTCGATCTCCCAGAAAGCGGCAGTGGAGGCCCTGTCCGGGGATCAAAGTGCGGTGCAGGCCATGGTGGAAGAATACCGCCGGCGCCGGGATTACTTTGCCCGCAGGGTCGATGAGATCGGCCATATCACCTATGCCCTTCCCGACGGTGCTTTTTATTTCTTTGCTGATTTTTCCCATTATATCCATATTAAAAAGTTCCGGGATGACAACCAGTTGGCCATGGATATTCTTGAAAAATTGAATGTCATTCTGGTCCCGGGATCGGCTTTCGGTGCCCCCAATCACCTGCGTATTTCCTATGCCACATCCATGGAAGACATTCAGGAAGGTTTGCGCAGATTGGAAGAATACTTGCGCAATGACCGCTAGTTACATGAACATTTCTCCGGGCCGCAGGCTGTGTGGGGCCGCATTCTGATGGTGTTGGATTACAAAGATGTCTCCTTCTCGTTCAGCAGCCGCCAGGCCCGCCGCCGCCGGCAAAAACTGAGGCTGGCGCTTCTTGTTTTTTTTGTGCTGATTGTTTTTCTCGGTTATGGTTATCTGAAAACCAGTTTGGCTGTTGATGAAATCCAGGAACTGCTTTTGGCCGACCGCCTGACAGAGGCTGAAAACCGTTTACGGGCCGTGGAATCCTCATTTTTTCAGCAGGGTAATATCCGTGAATTGCGGGCTTTGCATGAACTTTTCCAGGGACGGCTGGCTGTGGCCGAAACGCAACTGAAAAAACTGCAGCAGGACGATGTTTCGACCTCGCTGCGCTCCGGGCAATTGTTGAAGTGTTTTTTTGACCGGGGCGAATATTTGCAACTCAAGATCTACACCGCTTACCTGCTGCCCCGGGGGGATGATGAAGTCCTCTGGTTCAGCGCTCTTTGCCAGGCCGCGTTTTTACACTTCGGCGAATCGGAAAAGGCTTTAGCCCGACTTTCGGCCTCATACAAAAAGGCCAACGGTAAAGCCCTGGAAGTTCTGAACGATTTCAACCGTTCCTTGCGCCGGGGGCGGGTCGATTATATTTTTGATAATAATGACCGGCCGCTGGCCTACTTTGATCTCGGGCGCCGGGTTACCAGTTCATGGATCCCGGGATTGGACCTGGGCGATTTTGATGCCCGGTTTAAAGAGGGTGCCCGCATTTTTCGCCTGACCCTGGATTCCGGGTTGCAAAAAAAAGTTGACCACCTTTTTAAAGATTATTTCGGCACCCTGGTGCTTCTGGATTTGCCCGAAAACAGCATTGCCGTCGCCTATTCAAAGCCCAGGTCGTTTGCGGCCGCCAATGCCGCCTTTGTGGAGCAATTTGAGCCCGGCTCCATCATCAAGATCATTTCACTCCTGGCCTATTTACGCCTGGCCCAAGGCGGTTTGTTTCCTCTGGTTTGCCCGGGCCGTCTCTCCTTTAAGGACAAGGTTTTTTATGACTGGATCGAACATGGGCCGGTTCGCGATTCTAGTCAGGCGCTGGCCCGGTCGTGCAATTACAGCTTCGCGCGCATGGCATTGCTGGTTGGCTCCACTCGCCTGACCGAGCTGCTGCAGCGCTTTTATTTCAACGGCCCGTCATTCACGGATGGGTTTATCAAGCTGCATACCGGCAGCTTGAACAGCAAGGTCGCGGCTGACTACCAGCTGGCCAATCTGGCCGTGGGCCTGGAGGAAATTAGCATGACCACGGTTCACGCCGCCGTTCTGGCGGCAATTTTTTCGCAAAGCGGTCAGCTTTTTTCACCGTATCTCATTGACGATGTCAAAAATATTCTCGGCCTCGGTTTTTATCACCATGCCGCCCGGCCGGTCCGGGTCCTAGCCGACGATCTGAATTTCATGCGTGTCAAGAAAGCCATGGTGGATGTGGTGGAAGATAAAAACGGAACCGGGCACCGGGCCCGCAGCGAAACGGTCCGGGTGGCCATCAAGACCGGGACTGCCGGCAGTTCCCGCCAGGGGCTTGACGCGGTTATCATCGGATTTTTCCCGGTCGAGAAACCACGCTATGCCTTTGCTTTCAGGCTGCAAGGCGCGGGCAAGGCTGAATTAAACGGTGCGTTTTTTCTGCGCGATCTTCTGCAATCTCTTTATCAAAAATGAAATGAAAAAATTATTTCTATTACCTTGTTGGCTGCTTTTAACGTTCGGCCTCGCGGCCAAGACCCTGGTCCTGCCGTTGGCCGTGGACACCCAAAACCATGCTTCGTTTCAGTGGCTGGGTAAGGCGGTTTCCTTTTACCTGATTGCCGGCCTCAGCCAGAACTCTTTGCCCGTATGCCCCGAAGAGGAAGTCCAGATCATTTTGAACCGCAACCTGATCCGTTTTCCCTTCAATATAACAAAAGCCACGGCCATGGTCCTGGCCAGGGAGTGCCAGGCGGATCGGCTGCTGTGGGGAGAAATTTTGTTTGGTGACAAAAAATCTTCACAGATGCAGGTTCAGCTTATTTTGATCGATGTCAAGGAACAGACTCAAAAGCACCTGCCCTTGACCAAGGGAAATTTCAGTGACATGTACCGGATTCAGACCGAAGCGCTTAAAGCTGTCGTAAAGGCCATTGGCCAAGGGTCTCCGGGGATTGTTTTGCCGCAGTTGAACCTGTCTTTGCCCGATTATGAAAAACTCATTAAGAGCCTGCTGCTGAATGACAGCGACAAAAAACTGGAGCTGTTGCTGCCCCTGTCCGCAAAAGGCGCCCGCTCCGATTGTTTTAATTTTGAACTGGCAAAAATTTTTTTGGAAAAACGCGACCTGGAAAAATGTGAAGCCCAATTGAACTTGGTGGCCAATACCCTGGAATTCAAGGATAAAAAAGACTTTCTGTTGGCTTTGGTCAATTTTTTTAAAGGCAATGCCGACATGGCTTTGAGCCGCTTCATCCATTTGCAGCGGCGGAACCTTTATCCGGTCGCGACCCACAACAACCTGGGCGTCATTTACCTGGATAAAGGCGATTTCCCTATGGCTGAAAAGTGCCTGCGCTACGCCCTTTCCCTGAAGAGGGATCCGGAAATCTATTTCAACCTTATCCTTTTTCTGCAAACTACGGATAAGAGGGAACAGGCCTTGCAGGAATTACCTTGCGCCCTGCAGCTGTTCCCAGATGATGAAAAATTGCTGGAACTGTTTTCCTTTTTCCTGGCCGCGGCCGAGAACAGGGACACGCTCAGTCAGGCCTTCCGGGATTATGTCCAATTCACCATCCCGGAAGAACAAATCCTGCCCGGCGGACATCTGCTCATGAATCCCTTCCAGGTCGGGCTGATTTCCGAAGCGGCCGTGCCCGGCAACCATTTTTATATTGAAGCCCGCAATCTTTTTTTAGAAGGGGATTTTGAAGGTGCCATGCAAAAGGTCGAGGAAGCCATGGAGGGCAACCCCTTCCAGCCCGAGAATCACCATCTGCTGGCGCTGTTGTCAATGCAAAAAAAACAGTATATCCAGGCGGATATGTATGCCCAGAGCGCCCTGTTCCTTGAGGAGACAGTGGACAACTACCTGCTGCAGATCAAGGTTTACCAGACTGGAAAGGAAAAGGAAAAATTCCGCAAAGTCCTGGCCCTGGCCCTGCAGAAATTCCCGCAGAATCCGGAATTGCTCCGCTTGAGCGGCCGCTGATTGCCCGCGGCTGCGGAGCGGCAACCAGTCATGATCGTCAGTGTTTCGCGCCGCGGCGATATCCCCGCTTTTGGCAGCGACTGGTTCATGGAACAGCTGCGCCGCGGTGTTGTAGAGGTAGGGAATCCTTTTCGCCCGGCCCGGGCGACACGGATCAGTCTTAAAAAAAAAGATGTCGATGCTTTTGTTTTTTGGAGTCGCGACCCGCGACCGCTCCTGGCCCATCTGCCGGAAATCGAGCGCGGCGGGCACCCCTATTATTTCCTGCTCACGGCCAGCGGCTATCCTCGCCTGCTGGAGCCTTCCACGCCGCCGATCGAAGCAGCGGTCATTTTTTTTAGAGAACTGTCCGAGCGCATCGGCCGGCGCCGCGTCATCTGGCGCTACGATCCGGTGATCTTCACGGAGCAAACCGATTTCGATTTTCATGTCCTTAATTTTTCCAGGTTGGCGGATCTTTTTGCGCCATACGCATCCCGGGCCATCGTCAGCTTTTTCGATCCCTATCCCAAGGTGGGCAAGCGCTTGAAAAAAGCGGGAATCGAAATCACCGCTGCTGCCGGGAGCCTTGAACAGCAATCCGCACTGTTGGCGCGATTTGCCGTCGTTGCCGCCCGAAACGGAATTGAAATTCAGAGTTGCGCCGAAGCGGTTTTGAGCGCCGGCGTGAAGCCCGGCAAATGCGTCGATGAAGGGTTGCTGAATGAAGTTTTCGGCTTGGGCCTTTCCTATCGCAAGGATCCCGGGCAAAGAAAATTGTGCCTCTGCCAGCAGAGCGTGGACATCGGCAGCTACGGTACTTGCCGCCACGGCTGCCTCTACTGCTATGCCTGTTGAAAAATAAAGATGTATAATAAACAATTATCCGCAAACGGGAGGCTAAAATGAAGAAAAAAATCTTTAAGTACGGTTTATCCGGGTGGCTCATCGCCGCCGCGCTCATGCTTGTTTTTTCACCGGCTTGGCTGGCGGCGGCCGAACTGCAGGCTGTCAAGCTGACCCCCCCCAACCTGAAGCGCGGGCTGCCGTTCATGGAAGCGCTGGCTGTCAAGGCCTCGGCGCGCGAATTTTCAGAAAAGGAGCTGAGCCTGCCGGACCTTTCCGACCTGCTGTGGGCCGCCGACGGCATCAACCGGCCGGCCGAGAACAAGAGCACGGCCTCGTCGGCCATGAACGCCCACGATATTCGCATCTATGTCTTCATGAAGGATGGCGCCTTCCTGTACGATGCGCCCAAACATGAGCTGCTCCCGCTCTTGGCCGGCGACTATCGCTCGCAGATCATGATGGCCCGGCCGCCTCGCCCCGCCGCAGCGCCAGCCGCAGCCGCTCCCGCCTCGCCGCCCCCGTCCAATCCTGCCGTCCAGATCATCCTGGTCTCCGATGGCGAACGCTTTACGCGCGGCGACCCCGAGAGGAAGTTCGAGTGGGGAGCCCTCGACGCCGGCATCGTCTCGCAGAACATCTCGCTGTTCTGCGCCGCCACCGGCCTGAAGACCCGGCCCAAAGCCTCGATGGACAAGGCCAAGATCAGGGAGCTGCTCAAGCTGGCCGACACCCAGACCATCTTCCTTAACCACCCGGTCGGTTACGCGAAATAACCTTAAAATTATTATTGTAGCGCAAGGACTTTTGCTGACCAGAATTCCACCCTAAATTGTAAATGCAACCATTTTGTGCTAAATGGAAAAGCAAGGAGAGAGCAAGGGAGTCATTCATGTTCGTTCACGCCGGGAACAAAAAAAGAAATATCCGAATGAAATGCGTACTTCTCATCGGGCTGCTGGTCTTGTTCGTCCTTCCGGCCGGCGCCGATCAGAAACAAAAAGATTTGATCGGGGTCTATACCGGCTGGTCCTTTGGCTTGGGAGACGTATTTATAGATGAAGCCCCGGGCGGCCATACGTTTAATCATTACATGCCCAATTTTATTCTGGGCGCATATTGGCAGCACAACTTTTCCGAGTCGTTCGGCCTGCAGCTCAATATGAACTATCAAAATTGCTCCAACCACTGGGTATTTAGTTATTGGGAACGGCATGAAGAGGGAAAGGAGTCGATAGGCAGCTTTTCCTTCAGCCTGAACGGTATCGCTACCGTCAGCAGGTCGGCCATGACGGAGTTCTACTTTTTGGGCGGGATCGGGATGTTCACCGGTCCCTTCGATTACCGTAAGTCCTTCCTGCAATTTTCCGGCGGGACGGGGATAAAGTTCCGGGTAAGACCAGGAGCGCGGACGTTTGTCAACCTGGTCGCGGTATTCCATCATTTTCTGTACAAGTATGGTGGAGCCAGTAATGGGGACTATTTGAAGCTTCAAGCCGGTCTAGAATTCCCTCTCAAGAGTAAGTAGGATAACCTTTGAAAGGAAAAGAAAACATGCCTTTGCCGGCCGGCCAGTTCCATGGCCTGGGGTTGAGGTCCTTGCATCTGATAAGTTGAAGTACGGCCTATCCTGACACTTCTACCGGCGTGATTCGAACACGCAGCCTGCTGATTAGAAGCCAGTCGTTCCATAGTCCTTCCTGCATCAGGCAGCATGGAAAAATATTGTTGTCCATGATAAATTGATTGCATCAGCTGAAGAAGTTTTCACAAAAAACATTGGCAGAGGAGGCTTTCATGAAATCAGGGAAGGGGAGAATCGCATTGAGCGCAGGCTTTCTTTTGGCCGTTATTTTATTTTTTTCTCCGCAGGTGATTTTCGGGCAGCTAGAAGCCCCGCAAAAGCCGCAGTGGATGGAGCTTGGCGACAAGGTCGAGGCTTCCGAGATTGATTCTTCCCAGTATCCGTTTTTTACTAAGTGGCTGGATGAATTCGGAAAAGCGCCGCTCGATTATGCTCTCGAGAAGTGCCGGGAGCACCAGGTAATCATCTTCGGCGAGCTGCATGGAGTCAAGGACTATTTGGATTTTTTTCTCCAGCTCATTCCCGAAGCGTATCATAAGGCGGGGATGCGGGTTGTTGTCTTGGAAGCCTTCAAATATGAACAGAGTGCAGATATTGAAAAGCTGGTTGAAGGAATAACCTATGATAGAAAGCTGGCTTTGGAAATCGCCCGTTCCGTCTCCTGGCCGTGGTGGAACTATAAGGAATATGTGGATATTTTTGAAGTGGTCTGGAAACTTAACAAGAGTCTGCCTCCCGATGCCGAACACATGAAAGTCATCGGCATGGATGTCGGAACAGACAATGCGCTCAACCGGCTGTATCGGGACAACAAGCTTGAGGATAGGGACCTGATTGAAAAAGCCAGGGTTGAAAACATGTTCAATTATGTGCGGGATGAATGGATGGCTGGAGTGGTAGAAGAAAACGTCATTAGAAAAAAAACTAAGGGCTTAGTCTGGGTCGGGATTAATCATTCTTTCACCCATTACGCACAACCTGCGGTCAATAAGGATGGAATACTGGTCCATGATTGGCCGCGCCTAGGCAATCTTCTTTATCGCAATTATCAAGACAAGATTTTTCAAATTTCCTTTCACTATCCTGCCCCCGATGATTCACCAAAGGTCATTTTTGACAAATACGACGGAGGGAACCCGGTTCTGGGTGGTCTAATCGAGAAAATCATGGCCGAGCGGGGAAACAAACCGGTGGGATTCGATGTTTTTCCATCTCCCTTTGCCAATATCAGAGATAACCGTTCATACTTGTTCTATTTTCAGCCCTATGTCAGATTCTCGGATATCGCGCGAGGCTACATTTTCATCACTCCATGGGATAAAAGGACCAAGTCTCAGAAAATAAAAAATTTCATTTCAGACGAGATGTTTAGAAAGTATAAGCTCTATTTTGAAACCACCTACAAAAGAAGTTTTAAAAATGCCCGGGAAGTGAATGAAATTCTAGAAAAAGATTGATAGTCTGGGCCTGGGGTTGTACACGGGCCACAATTTGTCTGGAAAAGCCTGTGAAATAGGGGATTTGGAGCTGAAAAGTTGAAGTTTAAACTAATCTGACACTTTAAAACAGCCAAAATGTGTCAGGGTAAAGTTGTTTTGATCAATGACTGACATCCGTCGGGAAATGTTAAAGAACAGATCTGACATAAATACAAAAAACAACTTGCACTTGCATCTATCAAAAGGGCAAAACAATACCCTTTTGGTTGACGTATCATTATCTTGCGCAAAAAACCTGGATGGCTATAATCTTGTAGGAGACCCGCAATCCGGAGGTGGCCGATGAAGAAAAAGGGATACCGGTCGATTGAGCTGGATCCGAAGCTTGAACGCCGTGATTTTTTGAAGATCGGCGGCGGTTCGCTGCTGGGAGCGGGTCTGCTTTTGGGCCGGCCGCCTTTGTTCGGACAGGAAACAGCCAAGCCCGCGCCTCCGGCCAAGCCCAAGACCAACATCGACGAAGCCATGGCCGTGCCGCGCAACAAACATTCCCTGCCCGGGCTTTTCCCTGGCAAGGTGGTCGCGGTCAAGGATGAGCAGGCCATGAATGAGCAGAGGGTCGACGGAAAGGTGGTCGCCAACATGTTTGCCAGGGGAATGGAGTCCCTGACCGGCCGACCTTTCTCCAAGAGCTTCAAGCTCTTTTTCGACAAGAAGGACGTCGTCGGCATCAAGGTCAACCCGGTCGGCGCCGGACTGATCGCCACCCGCCTGGAGGTGGTCGATGCCGTGATCGCCTGGCTGCGCATCGGCGGCATCCCGGCGAAAAACATCGTCATCTGGGACCGCTTTGACTATATGCTGGCCGACGCCGGCTTCACCCCGGCCCGCTACCCGGGCATTGGCATCGAGGGGCTGCAGACCATGGACGAAGTGGCGGCCGAAGGCAAAAGCAATGATGACAGCCGCTGGCTGGACAAGGACGGCCGCCACGTCAGCGAAAAGAACTTTGACCTGGACGCCTATTATTTTGCCGATGTGGAGGCTCCCCAAGACAAGCCCTACCTCAACCAGCACGTCTTCAACGGCAAGCATTCCTATTTCGGCAAGCTGCTGACCAGGACCCTGACCAAGATCATCAATATCCCGGTTTTCAAGAACACGGGCAACGGCATTTCCATGGCCACCAAGAACCTGGGTTACGGTGCCGTCTGCAACACCAGCCGCCTGCACAAGCCATTGTTTTTCGACGTCTGCACCGAAGTGCTGGCCTTTCCCGTGATGCGCGACAAACTGGTGCTGAACGTCACCGACGGCCTGCGCGCCCAATACGACGGCGGCCCGGGCCCGCTGGCCCAGGCGACCTGGTTCCTGAACACCATGTTTTTCGCCAGCGACCCGATCGCCCTGGACATGACCTGCCACAACCTGCTGCTGCAGAAGCGCAAGGAGATGAATGTCAAAGTGAACGAGCACCCGATGTACAGCGAATACCTGCGCTATGCCCAGCGCCTGGGCCTGGGCATCGCCGATCCGGCCAAGATCAATTTTTTACAAACCTGAGCCCAAAATGAAGTTTTTTTCGGCAGGTTTGCTGTTTTTCATATTTTCTCTTTTGACCACCGTTCCGCTTCCTGCCCTGGATTTCCCCGGGGATAATTTTTACTCCGGCTGGCATCGTTCCGGACCTTGTGCAAAATATGAGCCGGCCGGCCTTTTCAACCGGATCGACGGTGGGGCGGAGCTTTTCCTGGAGATGGGATTCATTGACCTGCAGGTTCAGAAATATCTTGGTTCGGGTGCGGAGATCGCCGTGGAAGCCTACCGCATGGAAAACGAGACCGCGGCCCTGGGCATGTATCTGCTCAAGTGCAGCAAAGAGACGCCGCTGCCCGGGATCGCCGACCGGCACAGCGGCGACCGCTTCCAGATCGCTTTATTGAAAAGCAATTATTTTATCTTTATCAATAATTTCGGCGGCCGCCAAGACCTGCTGCCGGTTATGACGGCATTGGCCAGGCAGATCGGCGCTGCCATTCCTGCGGGGACGCCGGTGCGTGAGCTCGATATTCTGCCCGCTGAAAACCAGGTACCGGGTACGGCGCTGCTGCTGCGCGGACCCTATTCTTTGCAGTCGGTTTACACCATGGGCAAGGGGGATATTTTGCTGCTCGGGGGCAAAATTTTCGCCGCTGCCGCCGTTTACCATGAAGCTTCGGGTCCAAGCTATACGATGATCGTGGCTCCTTACGCCGATGCCGCGCTGGCCCGCGCCGCTTTTGCCAACCTGCGCCAAAATTTTGATCCTTATCACCAGGTCCTGGGCGCGGGCGCTGATTTTTTTGTGTTCAAGGATTTCCAGAATTATTTTGGCCGGGCTGAAATCCGGGAAAATAGGATAGTGATATTGGTCAAGTTGTCTCAACAACCTGACAGCCGTCTGGAATAATGGTCAGATGAAATCATCAAGGAGGTTGCTGATGAAAAGAATGGTTTTTTTAATGGTGTTTCTGTCCCTGTTGTTCGTTGTGGCCGCCAATTTGGCTGCTGCGGAAAAAAGCAGTTTTTCAGATGAATATGAAGCGTTGCAGGCTGATATCGAGCAAAAAATGGCCGGTATCAATAGCCGCGAGGCTTACGAAAAGCTCATGGCTGAAAAAAAGAGCGGGCTGGAATCGTTGCTGGCCCGGCATGCTGCCGATGCGGCCGGCGATGCCCCTGAACTGCTGCGGGCCCGCATCCTGATCGACCTGAAAAAATACCAGGAAGCCGAAAACAAGCTGAACGCCCTGCTGTCCGCTAAAGGCCCGCTGCGCTCTGAAGCCCAGTTGTTCCAGGCCAAGATCCTGATCGAAACGGAAAGGATCGCCCAGGCCGTTCCCCTGTTCAAGCAGGTGGAGGCCAAGCTGCCGCGCACTCTCGATTTCTTCGAGGTCGCCTTCGCCCTGGCCTTCGAGGCCCCGGACGATACCCTGCGCCAGGAATATTGCCGCAAGCTAAGCGCGGCTTCCGACCTGCCGAAGCAATTCTCAGCATACCGGGTGTACTTGGTGACGACCCTGGCCGAGATCGAGGTAAAAAAGCGCAATATCGCCACGGCGCAAAAGATCCTGCAGGAAGGACTGAAAACCCATACCGGCGAGCGCGAGGTCAAATCCCTGCAATCGGCTCTCAAACAGCTGGAGTTCATCGGCAAACCAGCTCCGGCCATTGCCGCCGAAAAGTGGCTGAACTCGGCGCCGCTCTCATTGGACGGTCTTAAGGGCAAAGTTGTGGTCATCGATTTCTGGGCTCCCTGGTGCGCTCCCTGCCGCAAAGTCATCCCCACCCTGGCCCGCGACTACAATGCCCTCAAGGACAAGGGGTTGGTGGTGATCGGCTTCACCAAGCTTTACGGACGCTATAGCGATGAAATTCAGAACAAAGGCAAGGTTGAAGCGGATGCGGAAAAAACACTGATCCAGGGGTTTGTTGAGCGCCAGCAGTTGGAATACCCGATCGCCATCTCTAACAAGGGTGAGGCCTTCGATGACTACGGTATCGCCGGCATCCCGACCATGGTCTTCATCGACAAGGCCGGCAATATCTACGATATCAAGGTCGGCTCGGGCAACGAATCCGAGATCACCGCAAAGATCAAGCTGCTCCTGGCCGCGAAATAATTCCCGTCACTTACTCGCTGACCACCGGGATCTTTTGTGGATTTTGATCTTGCTTTTTTTGCCAGCCCGGTTTAAAATCAGATCACGGGTAAAATTGATTTTCCTGCTCTTTGCTATCCTAAAATAGAGCAGTAGCTTGTAAACAGGAGGAAAAATGAAAAAACAGATCCTTGCCGCCATCACCATTGTTCTGTCAATGATCCTTTTATCGGGCAGCGGCGTAAAAGCGGCTCAAACCAACGAGCCTTTGAAGATCGGCGCGACGGTCCATGGTTTTAAATTGGAACAGAGACAATTCGTCAAGGAACTGGACGGGGATTGTTACCTGTTCAGGCATCTGCAAAGCGGGGCGCGCTTATTGAAGGTCGTCAGTAAAGACGACAACAAGGTTTTTAGCGTGGCTTTCAAGACGCCGCCGCCGGACGATACCGGCATCCCGCACATCATGGAGCATTCGGTGCTGAACGGTTCGGAAAGTTTCCCGGTCAAGAGCCCCTTCGACATCCTTTCCCAAGGTTCATTGAACACCTTTCTCAACGCCATGACCAGCAGTGATTTCACCATCTATCCGGTGGCCAGCCGCAATGACAAAGATTTTTCCAACCTGATGCATGTCTACCTGGATGCGGTGTTCAAGCCCTTGATATATAAGGACCCAAAAATTCTCCAGCAGGAAGGCTGGCACTATGAACTGGAATCCCCCGAGGGACCGCTGGTTTATAAAGGTGTCGTTTACAATGAGATGAAGGGCGCGTATTCGTCTCCGGAACGGCAGTTGGGGCAGGTGATGGACAAGGCCCTTTTCCCGGAAAACCAATATGGAAATTCGTCCGGGGGCGATCCCGATGCCATCCCGCAGTTGACTCTGGAGCAGTTCAGGGCTTTTCACCGGAAATATTATCACCCGGCCAACAGCTATATCTATTTATACGGCAACGGGGACATGGAAAAAGAATTGGCCTTTATCAATGAAAACTATCTGGCCGGGGTCGACAAAATCGACGTGGACTCTCGCATCCCAATTCAGAAACCGCTGGCCAAGCCCGTCCTGCTGCACGGTCAATACGGGATTCCCGAAGGCGCGGCCACGGATAAAAAGACCTATATCGCCCGCAACAGCGTTTTCGGCTTGAATACGGACCAGGAGTACAACATCGCCCTGGATATTCTGGCCGAAGCCCTGGTTAACCACCAGGCCGCGCCGCTGCGCCTGGCCCTGCAGCAGGCGGGAATCGGGCGTGATGTTTCGGCTTCTGCCGATAATGTTCAGCAGCCTGTCTTCGCGATAATGGTCACCAATGCCGAAGCCAAGGATTTGGAAAAATTCGATCAGGTTTACCGTGACACCTTGAAGGAAATCGTGGCCCATGGTTTTGACCGTACCACCCTGGAAGGGATCATCAACCGGCAGGAATTCGGTCTGCGCGAAGGACGCGGATCATTTACCGGTGTGCTCGGGGCCATGATGGCGGCCGGCGGCTGGATGTTCGGGGAGAACCCTTTTATCACCCTTTCATTCAACAAAGAGCTGGCAGCCATCCGTTCCCAGCTGGATCAGAAATACTTCGAACACCTGATTGAAAAAGTTTTGTTGAATAACACCCATGTCTGCACGGTGGTCATGGAGCCCAAGCCGGGACGTGAAGGGGAACTGGCCGCCGAACTGGAACGCAAGCTGGCGGCAAAAAAAGCAAAAATGAGCCCGGAGGAGATCGCGGCCATCGTCAGCCAAACCAAGGAATTGATCGCCTTTCAGCAGCGCCAGGATGATCCCGAGGCGCTAAAGACGATCCCCCTGCTCGAGATCGCCGATATCGAGAAAAAGCAGGAGGACCTGCCCCTCAAGATGGACACCCTGGCCGGCACGCCGCTCTTGTATTTTGACACCTTCAGCAAGGGAATCATCTATCTGGATCTCTACTTCGATGCCCGTGCCGTCGAACAGGAATTGATTCCTTACCTGCAATTATACAACGAACTGGTGGGCATGATGTCTACCGATGCCTTCGCTTATGGCGACCTGGAAAACCAGGTCAACCTGCATACCGGCGGGATTTTCACCACCCTAAACGCATGGACCATAAACCGCAGCGATGAACAGCTGACACCTTATTTCGTCATGCGCGGCAAGGCCATGCCCGAAAAAGTCGGCCGCTTAATTGAATTAATGAAGGAGCAACTGCTCAATTCCAAATGGGATGATGAGGCCCGGCTCAAAGAAGTGCTGCTGCGCACCAAAGCGCAGTTTGAACAGAATCTTACCCGCAACGGCATTGGCATTGCCATGAGGCGCCTTGGCTCCTACCTGTCCAATCGCGGCGCCTATCAGGATCTGACCTCCGGTTTCGGGTATTATCAGTTTTTGTGCGCTATCTGCCGCGAGCCCGATCTTAAACAGATTGCCGCTAAACTCAAGGCCGTGCAAGCTGCAGTCATCAATCAAAAAGGCTTGAAGGTCGGTGTGACCTGCCAGGATGAGCAGTTGCAGGCGGTCAAGAAGGCATTGCCTGCCATGGTGGCGGGTCTGCCGCAGGCCGAGTTCAAGGCGGTTGCCTATCGCTTCGCCAAGGAGCCTTTGAACGAAGGGTTCCAGGATGCATCGAAGGTGCAATACGTTTTAAAAGGCAACGATTACAAGAAGCTTGGTTTTCACTACAGCGGCAAAATGGAGGTGTTGCGCCAATTGCTCTCCACCGTCTATCTCCAGAATACCATCCGCGTGCAGGGCGGCGCCTACGGCGGGTTTGCCATCATGAATAATTCAGGCCTGCTGGCGTTCGGCTCATACCGTGACCCCAACCTGAAAAAGACGGTCGAGAACTATATGGGGGCCAGCCGCTTCCTGTCCGATTTGACCCTGGAGGAACGGGACCTGCGCCGGTTGATCATCGGCACCATTTCCGATTGGGACCGGCCCCTAAATCCCAGTCAGAAAGGTTTTGCGGCCGTGCAACAATACCTCACTGGCGATACGCTGGCCATGCTGCAAAAAGAACGAGATGAGATCCTGGGAACCACCGTGGAGGACCTGAAAGGGTTTGCCAAGATGGTGGAAAAAGTGATGGCCCAGAATGTTCTCTGCGTTGTCGGCAATGAAAAGAAGATCGAGGACCAGAAGGACCTGTTTAAAAAAATCTTGCCCCTGCGACAATAGTATTTTTTTTACCGGGCAATTTTAGCAAATAAATGCTTTCGACCGGGCCGAAAAATATTCCCGGGGCCTACTCGCTGTAATAGCGGATGGTGCGGATGACCGCCTGTTCGCAGACTTTGCAGAGGGGCTTGCGGCCGCGGCTGAACATCAGGCAGTCGAGCATGGGACGGAACAGCCCCTTGGCCGCGTAACCGGCGCCCTCAAAGGCGCCGACCTTGCCCTGGAAGCGGCTCTTTTTGAAAAAGGCGTTCACTTCCAGGCCGTTCAGCCGCGACATTTCCTCGCTCTGAGCCTGCAGGGCTTCGCTCTCCGCCTTGGGTGCGTTGGCGCGTTTCAGAGCGGCGATCTTCTCGTTGGTCTGACGACGCTTCTGCTGGTAAACCTTTTCCATCACCTCATATGCCGCTTTTTCCCACAGCGTGGGCACGGCGGTCTTTTTCGTCACCAGTTCTTTCCATTTGAGATTTTTCGGATCGAGCAGGGCGGTGATGTTGGGTTCGAGCGGCTCCACTCCGGCCGGGTAGAATTCGTTGTAGGCCACCGCCGACGTATAATACTCGTCGGCCAGGCCGCTGAACGAGTGGCCGAACTCGTGCATGCACAGGTACTGGTTCCACTGGTTGTCGCTGCTGAAGGTGCAATAGAGGTTGTAAATGCCGCCGCCGCCGTAGCGCGGGGTGTTGACCATGATCATGATGGCGTCGTAGGGTACGTGACCGGCGATATTGCGCAGGGCGCGGTTGTCGTCGGTCAGCAGGTAGCGTTCCGAGCCGAAGGAGTCGAACGCGGCGCCCAGGCTCGTGTTCCTGAACGAGCCGTAGCTCGGCTCATCGCAGCCGCTTTCTGTTGAAGGCTTGAAAAGGCCGCTGATATTGAAACGGTCCCGGAAGGTTTGATAGGGTTCCTGGCTGAGAAGTAGTTCGCTGAAGCGCGCCAGGTCCCGCTTGAATTTCTCCAATTCGGTCTCTGTGTAACCTTCGCCGATGATGACCAGGTCGATCTTGGCCGCCGGCGGACCGTTTTTGACCTGTTCGATCACTTGCACGTCGTCAGAGAATTTTTCCTTGACGATGAATTGATCGGCGGGATCGATCTCGCTGCTGAATACCGTTTGGGGAATGTTCTGGCGGTCGCGCAGCAGCACCTCCAGGCTGACCTTGTTCCTGGGGAAGGGCAGGAGCAGGGATTCGGAAAAGGTTTTCTTGACCCCATTCACGCCCGGCTCGGTGGTCTTGTATTCGCCGAAATAGCTGTCGAAGCCCTTGCTGTAAATCAGGGTGCCGGAGGCGGCATCGCTCACCCGCAGCAGGTAGCGCCCCAGCTCCAAGGGCGCGACCAGGCGCAGGGGGTTGCCGGCCCATGGCCCCTCCTGGATAACGCGGTCGATGGTGAACATTTCTTCCTTGGCGTCCCCGCTGTGGAACACGTCCACGCGCATGGTCGGTCCTGCAAAATATTTATCGAACTCGATGGTCTCTTGTGCGTATCCGGCAAGAACCGCCGCCAAAAATATAGCCAGAAATATTTTTTTCATATTTTCCTCCGTGCTCTAAAAAAATCATAACACGCCGTCCGGTCGTGAGCAAGAAAAAATCCAAAAGTTCCTTGCGAACCGGACACCGGCACGATGGAGAATGGGAGTTGTGATTGCTTTTCCTTCCTGAAACTGCTAAAATTTAATTTCAAGTGTAATTTTTCTTTTTAATATAGGGCAATTTTGGATAAAAGCGAAAAAACGTTTGGTTTCACTATCGGTCCCGGTTCTGACGAAGGCAGCGGGCCGCAGGAGCTGGCCTACCTGAACCTGGTCAAGCTGGCGGCGGGAACGGTGATCAACGGACGCTATCGCCTGGAGCAGCTGATCGGCCAGGGCGGATTCGGTATCGTCTTTGCAGCCCTGGACCTGACCTTGAATTCGCGGCTGGCGGTCAAGTTCCTCAATCCGCGGCTGGCCAAAAATGAAAAAAAGTTCCTGCGTGTCAAGCGCGAGATCAACCTGTCGCGCCAGATCAGCGACACGCGCATCATCAAGATCTTTTCCCTGGAGATGTGGCAGGGGATCCACTTCCTGGTCATGGAGCTGGCTGCGGGCCAGAGCCTCAAGTTCCACTTGAAGGAAAAGGGGCAATACAGTTGGCCGCAATTTAAAAACACATTCCTGCAGATCCTGGAGGCGGTTGAGGTACTGCACCGGCACGGCATTGTGCACCGTGACCTGAAGCCGGCCAATATTCTGATCGCTGACGAGCAAAAGATAAAAATACTGGATTTCGGCCTGGCCAAGGCGGTGGACGACATTGACAAAACTTCCACGGTCGGCGAGGTCGTGGGTTCGCCTTATTACATGTCTCCCGAGCAGATCCGTGGCGAGACGGTCGACTGCCGCTCCGACGTCTACCAGCTGGGGCTGATCCTTTACCGCGCCCTCTCCGGCCGCCACCCCTTCGAGCACACCAGCACCATGGAGGTGATATTCAGGCAGCTCAACCAGCGGCCGGAGCCGATCGCGGCGGCGGGCATCAACCTGCCGCGGTTTTTGCGTTTCGGGCTGGAGAAAGCCCTGGAGAAATCCAAGGCGCGCCGCTTTCGCGACGCCGGCGCCATGGTCCATTTCTTCCAAAGGGAGAGGCTGACCCGGCTGTCCAGGCTGCTTCATTCTCTAGGCCGCCGGCCGGTCAAGTGGGCCCTGGCCGGTACGGCGTTGGCCGCCCTGCTGGCCCTTGGTTATTTCTCGACCTTCGGCTCGCGCGCCGTCCATTCGCTGCGCAACGATGGCGGTATCCTGGAGGCGCGCAACCGCTTCGGTGTCCGGCTCTGGCTTAAGGATTTCTCTCCATTAAATGTCTACTATTCCAGCCACACGCGTAGCATCCCCCCGGTCGAATTGAATACCGGCTCCCTGGGCAATGATCTCCGCCAAGAGCTGGACGGCAAAAAGGTTGTGGTTGCCTTTCTGGCTCCTCCTCCAAACCAGGTCTTTCCTCCGGAGCATTCCATCTCCAGTCAACTGTCAGTAGGCCAGTTGGTTATCCTGAACCTGGATGGTGAGGTTCTGAAGCGGGAGCCTTTCCTCAAGGAATTTGAGTATGAGGCTTATGATTATGTCAGGATCATCAAGGCGCATGCGCTCAAGCTTTTGGCAGCAAACCCGGAGGGGGAAGGGCAAGCGCTGCTGACCGTCCAGCACTATCAGAGCATGTATCCCTTCGCCTTGATTTATTTGCGGGGGATCAAAAAATACATCTTCACCAATCCCGGAACGTTCGAGACCACGACCCTGGGAAACAGAGAGGGTCTAGCCAAGTTCATGCTTTTCGGGATCAACAACCTGTTCTCACATTTGTCGTTTGTTTCCGAGATCGGCTTCGCCACGGCGAGCAATGACAACCATTTAATCAAAGGCATCCCCAATTTATTGCTGGATGAGCGGTTCAATATCCCTTTTGAGAACAGACTGTTCATCCTGCCGGCCCAAGTGCAGATGATCGAGAATGGCTGGCTGGAAAACGGCCTCGTCCGCTTCATTGAAGGAAAAACCGGCGATGTCCTGGAGCTTGACCGGGAGGGGCGGCTGACCGTGCAAACCAGGAAGGACGTCTTTTCCTTCCAGGACTCTTTCGACATCCTGCGCCGGGTATATACCCTGGTCAATTCCAGTTTCCAGGAAAGGGTAAAGAAACACAATTTGAAAAATGCCCTGGAATTAGTCCGCCAGGCCGCCTCCCTGCCCCTGCAGAACCCCTACTTGCTTTCGGGCCTGCGTTACCTGCAGGGTGACCTTGAGATCGGGCTCGGGCGCTATGCCGACGGGGAAAGGACCCTGCAGCAGGCCCTGGCATTCTATCCCGGCAACAACGACGCCAACGAAAGGCTGTGCGAGATGGATATGCTGAAAGGCGATCCCGATGCCGCCATTCAAAGGTTGACGGATACCCATTCGGACAGTTCCGAGTTCTGGGGTTTTTCGAATTTCGGCGTGAGTCTGTTTAAAAGTTACATTTTTTTGCATGCCGGCATGTTCAGCAATGCCGAAGAGGAGCTTGAAAAGATCAAGCTCAGTCTTCCAGAGCTGGCGACCTTTTGCCAGGCCATGGCCGATTTGTTCCAGGGCAAATATGCCGCCGCGCTGGTCATTCTGCAAGAACTGGAGAGGCGGCCACTGGGCGTCGTCGACCTGCGCGAACTCAGGCTGCTGCTGGCCCGCGCCCTGATGTTGGACTTCACTGACTATCCGCGCACCAAGTTCCTGTTCGACGACATTTTTCGCAATTCTCTGGTCTTTGGACATTTGGCCGAAATGTCTTCCTATTATTTCCTGGCCCAGGGCGGCCGCTCCGGCGAAGCCAGACGCTGCGCCCTCCCGGCCTTCGATCGGCTGTCCAATAGGGCGCGCGGCGATTTCATGACCCGGTTGTGGCTGTTCTATGATGCCTATGTTTATGGCCGCACCATGGATCTGGCTAGCGACCGGGCCGAGGCCGCCCGCGGCTACCAGGCCTGCATTGACGCCAACCCCTATACCGATTTGGCTGCCCGCTCGCGGCAACGGCTCCGTTTGCTGCGAAAAACTCCCTGATCCTGCTTGCCTGTATGAACCGTTTCGGATACAATAGAGTTTTAGGAGGCAGCCATGGTTTGTCCCTATTGTCATCGTTTCACTCCCGATCAGGGATTCAAGTGCATCAACTGCGGGGCGGTCCTGTCCAGGAAGGATGCGGTTGCCGGCTTCGATGCGGTGGCGCCGCAGGGCCGTGTTGACCGCACCTTTTTCAAACCATGGATGCTGCTGCTGCTGTTGCTGCTGGGAATTCTGGCCTATGTGTTTGTCTCCCATCAGGGCCGGAGCGTTGCCGTCAACGCCCACGATCCCGGAGCCGAACTGGCAATCGAGAACTATCTGCTGAAAGGAAAGACCAATATCGTCGATTTTTACAGCGACTATTGCCCGCCTTGCAAAAAGATCTCGCCCCTGCTCCAAGAACTGGGCAGCAAAAGACCCGACCTGGCTGTGTTGAAGGTCGACATCAACCGCAAGGGGGTCAAGGGTATTGATTGGCGTTCTCCCCTGGCCCGGCAGTTTAAACTGAGTTCCATCCCCCATTTCCGCATCTACGACGCGGAAGGCGATTTGCTCATGGAAGGACAGGAAGCGACCAATGAAGTTTTCCGTATGCTGCTCGCTGCCGGCATCCGTATGTGATTTTCAGTTTGCCGGCCAAAGCTGTTTAAATTTGCATGAGGAGAAAAAAACGTGGATATGAAGATCACTTTTCCCGGCGGCAAAAAAGTCAACGCCGAATACAACGGCTTCACCCATAAAACCGATCAGCCTTCGCGCGCGGGCGGCGAAAACAGCGCCCCGCAGCCTTTTGATCTTTTTTTGGTCTCTCTGGGCACCTGTGCCGGTATCTATGTTCTTTCCTTCTGCCAGCAGCGCGGCATCGCCATGGAGGGAATCGAGCTTCGCCAAAGTATGGAGTTCGATGCCCAATCCCACCTGATTGGCCAGATTAATATAGAGATCATCCTGCCCGCGGTTTTCCCGGAAAAATACCGGGCCGCCGTGGTGCAGGCGGCCCAGTTATGCACGGTGAAAAAATACTTGGAAAACCCGCCCAAGTTCAATTTGTTCACCACCATCCGTTCAATTACTCTGCCGCTCTTTCCGGATCGAAAATTTCGATAACGCGGCCGTCGGCCACAAAGCGGACATTGCGGCCAATGGCCAGCACCTGGGCCAGTTCCGGCTGCTTTTTCAACAAAGCGAAATAGTCGTTGGAAGCGAAGGCGATGTGCCTGACCGGCAGTTTGGCCGCTGCCTGGATGCGGGCATCGTTCCAAACACCGTGGCTTGAGTAAAAAGCCTTGCCGCGGACGATTTTTACCTGCAGGTCCTGGTCCTGCCAGCGGCTGGCGCCGGACCTGGTTTCTGAGACTGTTTGGGCCTGGTTCAGCTTCTGCAGTTCGCTGCTGGCGCGCACGCTGCCTTGTCCCGACTTGTCCTTCAGGCCGGCGAACTCCTCGCGGTGCTTTTGGGCCATTGCCGGACTGGCAGCCAGACCGCGGCCCAGGGTCATGTCGCTTTCGGCCAGGTCGCCGCGGTCGCGGCGGATCTTTTCATCTTCCACGATCAGGTAGCTGGTGTAGGGGGTGACAATGCCGTATTGCCTGGCCAGTCTGACTACTTCATCGACCAGTTCCCTGTTTTCCCCGTGCAGGCGGATTTGTTCGAGCAGGAAACCGACGCGCCGGGCCGCCCAAAGCGGCAGGAGAAAATCGTGGCCGGGATCAGCGGCAGGGAAATCGGCTTGAAAAGTGAACTCCTCGCTCCGGTTGTTCACCCGGCCGCTGACGGTGATCGCGGCCCGGCCTGAACCCCGGTAACGGCCGACCACGGTCAGGGCTGAACCCCGGTACAGGTCGGGCAGGTCTTTGGGGTAAATCTGCAAAGCGCGGACATGGCCGGAAAAGGTCAGGCGAATGTCGCTCAAAACCGGCGAACGGATCTTGTCGTAAAAGTGGGCGATGCCGCTTTCGATATTCTCATTGAGCGCAATGTAGGTGCGGAATGTCCGGGTCTGTTCGGACAGTTTGTCCAGCAGGTGGGTGTTGATGTCGCTGCCTATGGCCACCGGAAAAATGCGCAATTGACCGGGCTTGGCACGGGCAATGATGCGCAGCAATGCCTCCTCATCGGTGGCGCCGATGGTCGGCTTGCCATCGGTGATCAGTATGACCAGGCGGGGACGTCCCGCAGTCCCGGCCGTGGCCAGTGCCGTTTGCAGCGCTTCTTCGCAGTTGGTGCCGCCGCCGGCCTGCCATTGGCGGACGAATTGTTCGGCCCGGCGCAGATTCGCGCCCGCGGCTGCCGTCAGGCCCGGGAACAAAGCTTCGGCCTCGGTGGCGAAGCGGATAACGTTGAAGCGGTCGCCGCAGTTCAACCGGCCCAGGCAATAGAGAATGGCATTTTGGGCCTGCTCCAAGCTGTGGCCGGCCATGCTGCCCGAAGTGTCCACGACAAAGGTGATGTCTTTTTCAGCGACGTTGCTGTCGGCGCTGCCGCTGTTCGGGCTGGCGCTGAAGAAAAAAACGCCATCCTGGCCGCGCGGGCGGTAGGTCAGCATGGAAAATCCGAAACGGCCCGAGGCGGGCGTGAAAAAAACCTTGAAGTCCGTATCCGGGAGGCTATTCCTGCTCAGGTAGCTCACTTTGGCGCTTTTGGAAGTAAGGCGCTCGATTCTGACCGGGTGGGTAGGGCAATGGATGCCGGCCAGCATGGTGGATGAATGGATTTGTAACTCGATGCTGACCTCAGGTATGGCCCTGGCCGAAAATTTTTCCGTGCCCAGCGGGTAGGAATAGGCGATGCTGCCGTTGCTCATTTCCAGGACTTCATGATAGGAAATCTTAATCCTCTTTTTGCTGTAGGGTTCGATGGGAAAGACCCGCATTTTGAAAACGCCGCGGCCGTCGTATTCCAGCAGGGCCGGGTCGCGCAGCCGGCGCACGATGTCTTCGTAAATGTTCCGGGCCTTGACCGCGTCGAGCAGTTCGGCCCGGGTTTCCCGGCCGTCGATCCACATGCTGAAATTGCTGATCACTCCGTTCTTGGGCAAGGGGAACAAGTAGTACCCTTCCAGGCGGGAATTGTTGGGATTGTAGAACTCCTGGTCCACGCTCGTGGTGGCCAATTGCTCGTTGATCTTGACCCTGACGTCGTGGCGGACGACCTGCAAGGGGAAAGGTGAAACCGGACCGGGCCGCGGCGGCCGGGGGATGACGATGAAGCCGTCAGCCAGCAGTGCTGTGCCCGAGGCGGCCATCATGGCCAGGGTCAGGAAGAGCAGTACGGAAAATCGCAACTTTCTGTTTTTCATTTTCTTCTCCATGGCTGCGGCCGTTTATTTGTCAAAACTGAAGTTTTTTGCCTTGGCCTGGAGGCGCAGGGCGCGGATGATGGCCGCGTCCAGCGTACCGGCTGCTGACTGGTTTTTCAGTTGGTCCTTGACGAAGCGTTGGCGTTCATCGTGCAGCCGGGCGATCTTTTTCTGCAGCGCCTCGCGCTTGCCCTGCAGGGCGGATACGAATTCATTCCGCTCCTTCACGGTCATGCCTTTCATTTCCTCCGGCAGTTCGGCTTCCGCCATTTCTTCCAGCTTAACCTGGCCCGTTTTTTTGGCGTCGACCAGGTCCCAGGCGGAATTGCTGTATTGCGGGGCTGCTTTGGCCGCCGCCCGTTGGGCCGCGACCTCGCTGCTCAATGAGGCCGCGTTCTTGTCCTGCTCTTTTTGGCGCTCTTTGCCGCTGGCTCCCTCGCGCCCGTAGGCCAGGTAGGTCTGGTTCATCTCCTGGCTGAGGCGCGCGATCTCCTTGTCCTGCGGAGCCGTGATCGGCGGCGGAGTGTGGTTGGCGTCGATGGCCAGGTACTGCCCGTCGGCCAGGTCGGCGCCGCTTTTCCATCCCGTCTGCAGGCCTTCCTGGTAATTTCCGCAGAAAATGGTGTTGACCATGATGCCCCGGGCGATCGCTTCACGGCACGAGTTTTTATAATCGACCGCTCCCTGGCTGAACGGCTCGTTGCCGGCAATAACGATCATTTTCAGATCGCCGCCGCGCCCGCTCCATTCCAGGTCGTGGACCGCGCTCTGGATGACCAGGCCGCAGAATTCCTGGCCGCCATTGGTTTTCAGCTTGAACAATAGTTCAGAAATCCGGTCCAGGTCGTCGCTCAAGGGCACGATGCGGCGCAGGTAGCCGGCGGCGGCCGGTATGCTGTCCTGGCCGTATTCGTAGAGAGCCACCTGCAAGCGCGGCGCTAGGCCGTTTTTCCTGGCCGTGGCCAGTTCATTGACGATCTTCCACAGCCTTGACTTGGCCTGGTCGATCAGTCCGTCCATGCTACCCGAGGTGTCCAGCAGGATTGCCAGCTGGATGCGGGCTGGTTGCGCCGCCGCCGGGAGCGGCTGGCCTTGCATGTTGAGTGCCATCCATACCGCCAAAACCAACAAAAGCATTTTTTGTCTTTTCATGTTTCCTCCTCAAGATGGTGTGAGACGGCAGGCAAAAAAAAATTTCCCTGCTGCCAACTCATCCCCCAGCCCCTTCTCTTGGCAAGAGAAGGGGGGGTAACGGCGCTCCCCTCTCTTTTGAAAAGAGAGGGGGTAGGGGTGAGTTTTTTCAGATATTTGCATGGAAAGAGCAGGCAGGCTTATGTCAAAAAACCTTGACAAATCGGCCTGGCGGACATATAGTAAACCCTGACTCGCCGAGGAAAAAAATGAAAAAACCCTTTGCGCCGCGTGAAAATTACGAAAAAAGCAAAAAACGAGTCGGCTACACCCCTCGTCGGGAAACCAAACCCCAAACCTATGCCAAATTAGGATTCAAGTGCGGGCTGGAAGTGCACCAGCAGCTGAAAACCGAAAAAAAACTTTTCTGCAACTGCCCGGCCGGGAAATACCACGAACACCAGGATTACGATGCTGAGATCGTTCGCCACATGCGCCCCACCCTTTCCGAGCTGGGCGAATACGACGGCACAGCCCTGATGGAGTTCAAGACCCGCAAGGTCGTGGTCTACCGCATCAAGAACGAAACCACCTGCACCTACGAGATCGACGACACGCCGCCTTTCCTGCTCAACCGCCAGGCTCTGGAGATCGCCATGGAAGTGGCCTTGCTGCTCAAATCCAATATCGTCGGCGAGTTCCATATCACCCGCAAGCAATACCTGGACGGCAGCATTCCCACCGGCTTCCAGCGCACCGGCATCCTGGGCATCGAAGGGGAGATCCCGCTCAGCCAAAAAAAAATCAGGATCATCCAGTTGAGCCTCGAGGAAGATTCCTGCCGTGAAATATCCGACATCGGCCATACGCGCATTTATTCAACAGATCGTCTGGGCATGCCGCTGATCGAAACCGTCACTTACCCGGACATGCTGACCCCCGATGAAGCGGCCGAGGCCGGACACTATATCCGTTTCCTGACCCGCAGCACTGGCAAGGTGCGCACCGGCATCGGCGCCGCCCGCGAGGACGTCAATGTCAGCATCAACGGCGGCACCCGCGTGGAGATCAAAGGTGTGGCCCATATCGCCTGGATACCGGAACTGGTGCACAACGAGGCCTTCCGCCAGAAGGCGCTGCTGGAGATCCGTGAAGAATTGCATAAGCGCAGCGGCGTCGGCAAGGAGTGGGCCAGTGCTGCCAAAGAGGTGGACGCCGAGGCCTTGGGCGATGGATCCCCGCTGTTCAAGGAAATTCAAAAGCGGAAGCTGCGCCTGCTGGCCGTCAATTTGCCTGGTTTTAAGGGTATTCTTTCATTTTTCACTCAACCCGGAAAAACATTCGCCGACGAGATCAGCGATCGCCTGAAGGTCATCGCCTGCCTGGAAAAGCCCAATATGGTCCATGGCGAGCAGATCGATCCCTTGCCCGACGAAGAGATTTTTAAAGCCATTCGCAAAATATTGAAAGCCGGCGAAGAAGACGCCCAATTGCTGTTCTGGGCAGCGGCCGATGACATCAAGACCGCTTTGGAAACCATCGAGGAGCGCTGCCGGCTGGCCCTCAAAGGTGTGCCCAATGAGACCCGCAAGGCCCTGGCCGACGGCCGCACCCTATTCGAACGGGTGCTGCCCGGCCCGGATCGTATGTATCCCGACACCGACTCGGCGCCGATCCCGGTCGAGGAAGAGTTGATCGAGCGCGTGCGCTCGGCCATGCCGCCCGATGTCCACCAGCGCCTCGGCCAGTTCAGGACCTGGGGCGTTCCCAGCGACACTTTTTCTTTTTTGCTGAGATACAACCTGGCGCCCCTGCTGGAAAAGATCAGCGCCGCCTTCGCTGTCGAATCGCGATTTGTCGCGGTGATCCTGGGGCACAACCTGAAAAACCTGGTCGGCAAAAAACCGGCTTTTGCTGATTTCAATCGCCAGCACCTATACGATCTGTTTGGTTTCGTCAAGGAGCAGAAACTGGACAAGGAAATCATAAAAGTCATGTTGCCGGTGGTGTTCGAGCACCCCAACATGGATTTTGAATCGGTCCTGACCACGGTGAATTTCAAGAGGATGAGCCGGGAGGAGATCCTGGCGCCGCTGCCCCTGTTGAAGGAAAAATTCAAGAAGATTGCCACTTCAAAGGATCCCGCCGCCGCCGGGCGCTGGATCGTCGGCAATTTGCGCAAACTGGCGCTGGGCAACATGCCCATGCGCGAAGTGGCGGCGCAGCTAGCCAAGGGGAAAAAATCATGAGCGACCTGTTCAAGGGTTATAAAGGTCCGGCGCTGGAACTGCTCAAAAAATTCAACATTCGCGTCTGGAGCGACACGGCGGTCAAGACCACACGCGGCGATTTCAAGGGTATCGTGCTGCCACGCTCGGAAAACGACGACGACTCGCATATCGTGCTGAAGCTGGCCACTGGCTACAATGTCGGCATCGCCGTGGAAAACGTCCTGGACATCGAGGAATTCGGCTACAAGGAAGCCCATTACAAGATCCCGGAAAAACAGTTCCCTTTTTCCAAGGAAAAGAAGAACGTCAAGCTGCTGGGTACCGGCGGCACCATCGCCTCGCGCCTCGACTACCGCACCGGCGCCGTGATCCCGGCCTTTTCGCCCGGTGAGCTTTACGGAGCCGTGCCCGAGCTGGCCGACATCTGCAACCTGACCACGGAAAAGTTGTTCGCCGTTTTCAGCGAGAACATGGGGCCCGAGCAGTACAAGGGACTGGCCAAGGCCATCGGCGCCGAGATCCTCAAGGGCACCGACGGCATTGTCATCGGCCACGGCACCGACACCATGCACCACACCGCCGCCATCCTCTCCTTCATGGTGCAGAACTCGCCGGTGCCCATCGTTATGGTCGGCTCGCAGCGCTCCTCGGACCGCCCTTCCTCGGACGCGGCCCTGAACCTGATGCATGCCACCAAGACGGCCGCCGATTCCGATATCGCCGAGGTCATGGTCTGCATGTTCGGGCCGACCTCCGACGAATACGCCCTGCTGCACCGCGGCACGCGGGTGCGCAAGATGCACTCCTCCTACCGCTCCACCTTCCGCACCATCGGCGACATTCCCATCGCCATGGTCGACCGCAGCAAGATCACGCCGCTGCGCCAGGACTACAAGCGCCGTCGCAACGACCGCCACGTGGACATCCTGCCGTTCTTCGAGGAAAAGGTGGGCATGATCTATTACTACCCCAACATGCAGCCCGATATGATCGACTCCATGGTCGACCACGGCTACCGCGGCATCGTCATCGCCGGCACCGGCCTGGGCCATGTCAACAAGCCGCTCTACCCGGCCATCGTCCGTGCGGCCGAAAAGGGCGTAACCATCTATATGACCGTGCAGACGCTCTGGGGCTACGTGCACATGTTCGTCTACGATACCGGCCGCGACCTGATGGCCAAGGGCATCATCCCGGCCGCCAACATGCTGCCCGAAGTGGCTTACGTCAAACTGGCCTGGGCGCTCGGCCAAACCACGGATCTCGATAAAGTGAAGGACCTGATGCTGACCCCCATTGCCGGCGAGACCACCGAGCGTGAGCCCTATAATGGTTATTTAATCTTCCAGGGCGGCATCCCCGAGGTCGAAGAGTTCATCAAGAAGTTTCATAAATAGTCACATTTTATGGGAATGGTTATGCGGATTTTTCAAGGCTGACGATTTTTCTTCCTTCTCCCCGTTCCTGGCGCCGTCCGGTCGGGGCCGAAGTATTTTTCGCTGCGGTAGCGCAGCCAGACCCGCAGCACCTGGGGAATCTCTTCCTTTTGCTCCCGGGAAAGGCTCTCATACAGCTTGATGGCCATGTCGCGGTGGGTGCGGCAGGCATGGTTGCGGTGCGCGTCCCAGTGCGAACGGGCCAGCCGGATCAGGCGGCAGGTTTCCTTGACGGGATCGACAGAACTGCTCCTGGACATGGGAGAATTGTATCATATGCGGGCATTCCTTGTCCGCCTGCTGCGGCCCCCGCGGACCGGGGAGTTCATCAAGAAGTTTCATAAATAGAAAAACCTCGCCCTATAGGGATGAATGTTGACTGCGTTGGAGCAATCATTTGCAATTTCGAAAATGGTCCAATACAATCTGGTCATGGATATAAAACTGAAAGCCGAGTTCGAAGAGCTTTTCGCCAGGTATTTTCCCGGAGCCGAACTGCCCCTGATCTTCTATTATGCCGATGAGCCGCCCGAGGGAATGAAGGCCGCCCCGCCGTCCAAGGGCTGGCACTGCTTTGTCGCCGATCTGGCCGCGGTCAGGAAGGGAGATTCGCTGTGCGTGGACGAGCCGGCACTGGGCTGCGGCAAGCGCTTCTGCGGCTTCCGGGTGCCGCAGCGGCCCAATTTCGAATATTTTCTCTCCTATGGCATCCCCGGCAAAATGGAAGGCGAACGCTACAAGAAGACGCCTGAGATCGTGAAACAGATCGTGGCAAAATGGCCGGAGTGGCAGGCGCCGGCCAGATACCTGGTCCTGAAGCGCTGGGACAGGATGGTCGAGAGCGACCGGCCCGAAGCGGCCGTCTTTTTTGCCAAACCGGATGTCCTTTCGGGTTTGTTCACCCTGGCCAACTTCGAGGAGACCGACCCCTACGGCGTGATCACTCCCTTTTCGGCAGGCTGCGGGACCGTCATCCAGTATCCGTTCCTGGAGAACCGCCAGGAAAACCCCAGGTGCGTGCTGGGCATGTTCGACGTGTCAGCCCGGCCCTGTGTCCAGGCCGATGAACTGACCTTTGCCGCACCCATGAAAAAGTTCGAACGCATGATCCATAACCTGGAGGAAAGCTTCGTGATCACCCGCTCCTGGGAAAAGGTGATGCGCCGTTTATAAGGTATCGTATGTCGCGATCCGTCCCCATTCCTTAGTCTGAAACGTCGGACGATAGCGATCCGAAAGTCAGCATTCTATTTCTTCTTGACCCTCAGCAAGTGCTTTAAACCAGATCTCTTCATGGCCCTGGGTTTTATGAGCAGTGTCGGACACGGGACCTGACCGGCGACCTGTTGAGCGATCGTTCCGAAAAAGAACGATTTCAGCCACGGTTCTTCACGTAATCCCAGGACCAGCAGATCGCGTTCTTTCGCTTGCGATATAATTGCGGTTGCTATCTGGTCACTCTCCTCCAAAATCAGTTTGGCTTTTGAAATATTGAATATTTTAGCCGCTCTTTGCAGGGATTCGTAAGCCCGCTTTCGCTGGATTTTAGTGGCGCCTATTGGAACAACCGTCATCAAGGTAACCTGGCAAGCAGAGGAATGGTAAATGCCATGGACAAAGCGTACTTTGAGACTATCTTTGAAGTCCTTCCCGCCGATCGGTACCAAAATTCTCTCGAAAGACCCTAAAAACCCCCTGTCGCTTTTTAAAATAGCAACATCGCAGGGCTGATGGGCGATCACATGATGAATAATGCTGTTTTCGAGCGGGTCTTCGTCTTTCTTATAGCCCAGTAAAATAAGATTGCATCGGTTGTCCAGTGCGACCTGAACGATTTCAGGGGCAGTCGACCTTCCGATTTTTAGCAGGGAAGAGAAGGCGATTTTCCGGTTTAAAGCCAGTTGTTGAGCTTTTTGCAGGACATGCTGGGGCTCGTTCAGCAATTCATCGGCTTCGGAATAAGTTGCGATATTTGGTAGATCGACGATGGATAGAGCCAGGACTTCGCCCTGACTGACATTGGCGATTGTGCCGGCCATGTCCACCAGGGATTCGATTCGTCCGGGATTGGCCAGGGGGAGGAGCACTTTGTAATTTTTGATTTTCTTCAAGCCAAGCAACTCGGGTGATTCAATGACCTTTGGCACATCGGCTATCGCCACCCGTCTTGAAAATGCCGCCAGGTAAATAGCCATGCCTCCCAGTATCCAGCCGGCAGCAAGCACCCAAGCGAGAGGTTCATTCCACAACTGGTAGAGAGCCAACGCCATGCAGGTGACAATACCGAGTATGGGTGTGAGCGGAAACAGGGGCACCCGAAATGGGGGCGGCTCGCCTTTATTTCGCAAACGATACATTAAATGGGCAAGGTTCACCAGCGAAAAAGTCAGTAAAAACAGCAGGCTGCTGCAGCTGCCCAGGGTCTCTATGGGCAGGAATATTGCAACCACCAGAAAAAGAAAGCCTGTGATGCTGATCGCCATGACCGGAGTTTTTCGAGATGGGTGAATCAGGCTCAGCCGGTTGGGCAGCATCCAATCTCGCCCCATGGAAAAAGCAACCCTTGAGGAAGCCAGGATTGTGGCATTAAGGGCACTTAAAGTCGCGAAAAGCCCGCCAATCAGTATAAGGAAGATGCCAAATGTCGGCATGAAACCCTCTGCTGCCCGAATGATACCTGTCTCGCTATATTTCCCCAGCAATTGCCAGGAGGACAATCCTTCTGCGGGTGCAACCGCGGCCACGCTGACAAAAACGACCGAAAGATAGACCACCATGGTGATGCCGAGCGAATATAGGATCGCCCTGGGAATCGTGCGTCGGGGGTCTTTAACTTCTTCACTGACCGTGGCAATCAGGTCATATCCCTCAAAAGCGATGAATGTCAAACCCATTGCCGCCAAAATCCCGGAAAAACCATTGGGAAAAAGCGGGGAAAAATTTTTCATGGCAATATTCGGAGAAGCAAAAACCTGACGATAGCCAAAAAAGATGAAAGCCGCCAATACGACCAATTTGGCGACCGTTATATAATTTTCAGCTTTGCCGCTGGCATGGGTGCCGATAATATTGATGGTGATAAAAAATATCCCGACCAGCAAGGTTAATATAGCCACCAGTGCATGATGCCCCAGCAATTCAATCGCTGTTTGGGTCGCCTTGGGGAGTTGCCGCTCAAAAAATTCAAGGAAATAACTGCCGAAGGCTTTGGCATAAAGGCTGCAAGCAACAATATAGGCAAACCACAGCATCCAACCCGAAGCAAATGCGACGGCATTGGGCATTACTTTTTTGATATAAGCATAGCCGCCGCCCGCCTCGGGAATCGCACTGGCCAGTTCAGCGTAGCTCAGCGCCGTGAACAGGGTCACGATTCCATTCAGAGCAAAGGCAATTACCGCCGCGGGGCCGGCAAAACCAGTTGCCATCCCGGTCAGAACAAAAATGCCGGCGCCGATCATGGCTCCGACACCGATCATGGTGGCATCGAATACGCCCAGATGGCGGGCCAGCTGCACAGTGGTGGAGGAATGGGTGGCGGCGCTGTTATCCAAGTGCGATTTCTTTCTTTTTACCATATTCCTCCAGCATGACGACCTGAGAAAAAAAGTAGCATCGCAATTCCGAATTCTCAATCATTTTACGACCATGCCTTATCATATATCGATATCTTTTTCAATAATCTGTTTCGTTTGAATGATGAAGCGCTGTAGGCTGGCATGCGGGGTTGGACGTCTCGAAGAAAAGGGAACAAGGGCGAGAGCTCTGCGGGTTTAAATACTCTGAAATCGCTGCCTTGCCATTGGTTGCGGACATCCAACTGGGGGCTATGGGGAGTCTATGTTGGCACAGTAAAAAAAGCAAATCGAAAATGACGACATTTCAATATTTCAGAGAACCGTCCCCTTTTTTTCTTTGAACTTATCTTGCCAATAGTATTCCGGCTATCTCCAGACTGGTTTAGCCAAACCGGAAATGGAGGCCATCAGCCGATCTTTGTTTCCGCTCCCTTTTTCAAAGCCTGCACATTCAATTCCAGCAATTCGGGTTTGGCCCGTTTGAATACCTTGGGCAATGCCTTGGAAATGGCTTCGACGCCCAGAGCGCCTGTAAGTCCCACGAAGGCGCCCAGGGCCACCATGTTGGCGATTTTGGTGGTGCCGAGCTCCTCGGCGATCTTGTTGCAGGCGACATAGGCCACACGGATATCGCTGCGCTGAGGTTTGGATTTCACCAAAGAGCTGTTGATGATCAGGAGGCCGCCGGGTTTGAGCATGGGTTCGAACTTTGCCAGCGAGGGCTCGTTCATGACGATCACCGTATCGGGCCGGGCCACTATAGGGCTTGCCACCTCATCGCTGGAGACGACCACGGAACAATTGGCAGTGCCGCCGCGCATCTCCGCTCCATAGGCGGGAAACCAGGAGACATGTTTGTTTTCGATCATACCGGCCTGGGCCAGTAGAATTCCGGCGGAAATGATACCCTGGCCGCCGAATCCAGAAATTCTTATTCCCTGATACATGATATGGCTCCTTATTGTTCCGGTGACCGGAAGACACCGAGGGGAAAAATGGGGGTCATCTTTTCGTCGACAAAACGGGCGCCCTGCACCGGAGTCATTCCCCAATTGGTCGGACAGGTGGAGAGAACTTCGACCATGGAAAAACCGACGCAATCGATCTGGTTCTGAAACGCCTTTTTAATGGCTTTTTTGGTCTTGATCACACCGGGAGCGGTGCTGACCGCTGTCCGTTCCAGGTAGCGTGCGCCCTCCAACTGGGCGAGCATTTCGCATACCTTGATCGGATACCCGTTCACGGCGACACTGCGTCCGGCCGGGCAGGTAGTGGAGGTTTGGCCGAGCAGGGTGGTGGGGGCCATCTGACCGCCCGTCATCCCATAAATAGCGTTGTTGATGAATATGATGGTGATGTTCTCGGAACGGGCGGCCGAGTGAACGGTTTCCGCCATACCGATTGAGGCCAGGTCGCCGTCCCCCTGATAGGAGAAGACGATGCATTCAGGTTTGGAGCGCTTGATCCCGGTAGCGATGGCCGGTCCCCGGCCATGCGCTCCCTGGATCATGTCGCAATTGAAATATTCGTCTGCGAATACCGCGCAGCCAACCGGAGCCACACCCACCGTGCGTTCCCTGATATCGAGTTCGTCCATGACTTCGGCGATCAGCCGGTGGACGATCCCATGCCCGCAGCCCGGACAATAGCGCATCGGCTTTTCGACCAGGCTGGACGGCTTTTTATTGATCAGTTTCATGTTTGCTTTCCTCCTTACCTGATACCCTGGTATACCTTTTCAATTTCAGTGAAGACTTCATCGGCCGATGGGACACCCGCGGGCCTGGCATAAAGGTCGACCCGGGCGGTTGCGCAGACGGCGAGCCGCACGTCTTCAACGAATTGTCCCATGCTCATCTCCACCACCAGGAAATTCTTCACATGTTCAGCAATCGCGGCCAAGGCCTTTGTGGGGAACGGCCACAGGGTGATCGGCCGGAAAAGCCCGACTTTCATCCCCTTGTCCCGGGCCATTTTTACCGCGCCGGCGGCGATGCGCGAAGAGGTGCCATAGGCAGCGACAACGAGTTTTGCATCGTCGGTCTGCCGGTTTTCATGCAATGCTTCCTTTTCCTGGATCTTGCGGTAACGTTCCATTCGTTCCAGGTTCAGAAGCTCGAGTTTTCCTTCCCGTAGATCATAAGAACGGACGATCCTCCGTTCACGTCCGGCGGCAATCCCCAAGGCCCAGTCAGGAGTCTTCAATGTCTTGGAATCAACTGGTTCGAAATCGAATTCGACCGGTTCCATCATCTGGCCCAGGATGGCATCGGCCAGGACCATTGCCGGCACCCGGTATTTTTCCGCTAATTCGTAACAGCGCCTGGGAAAGTTGCCCATCTCCTCGACGCAGTTGGGAGCCATCACAATCGTATAATAATCTCCATGACCGCCGCCCCGCGTGGATTGAAAATAATCGCCTTGGCCGGCAGCGATGTTTCCGAGCCCCGGCCCGCCGCGAACGACATTGGCAAAAAAAATCGGCAGGTCGGCTCCGGCGCAATAGGAGATCCCCTCCTGTTTGAGGCTGATCCCGGGACTTGAAGAGGATGTCATGGTACGGATGCCGGTGGCTGAAGCTCCGTATAGCATGTTGATGGCCGCCACTTCCGATTCTGCCTGAATGAACGATCCCCCGACCTCGGGCATACGCCACGACATATACTCGGGCACTTCGTTCTGGGGGGTTATTGGATATCCGGCAAAAAAACGGCAACCGGCGCGAACAGCACCCTCAGCCAAAGCTTCATTGCCTTTCATCAAAATCTTTTCAGCCATTTGTTTTCTCCAATTTTTTATTTTTCAATAACTGAACTCTTGTCGGGAAACAGCGAATGGACTATTTCCACACTTCGATGGCCAGATCGGGACAGATCTGGGCACAGAGTCCACAACCAGTGCAGCACTCCAGTTTCGCCAATTTTGCCGGGTAATACCCGGTCACGCTGAAAGTCTCCGACATGGCAATGCATTTCAAGTTGCATGCCGTGACGCATAGCTCACATCCTTTGCAGCGGGTTTCATCGACGCGGATTTCGGGCATTTGCCTGACCTCCTCATTAGATTTGAATCCGAAACGCTAACTTACCAGATATTCACAATTGTTGCAAGCCTGATGCCGCCAGGAAACGGATAAAAATTTTTTTCATCTGCTGACTCCGTTGCCTGCGAGATCACCGGGCGCGAGCCGTATAATTGCTATTTAATATTCCAGGGCGGCATCCCCGAAGTCGATGCGTCCATCAGGAAGTTTCATAAGTAAAAAAGTACTTCGAGTTGATATTTTTCAATGACCGATAGGTCGTTGAAGAAAAAGTAATCATGAAAGACTTGAACCGCGAACCATCGAAAATGGAATGTGCGGGGCGGTTTTTAGAAAACCGCCCCGGCACATGGTGAATTTCTTCTAAGGGCGTTTTGGGGAGCTTTCCGCGAGCTTGGTCTTCAGCTTTTCTTCGATCTCGCCGAGCTCCGCGAATTTCATCTTGAGTTCCTTGGCCTTTGCCTCGTCCTTTTCCTCGGCGATCACTTGTTTGAGCTTCAGGCGTATTTCCTTTACTGACTGCAACTTCTTCTCCATCTGTTCCCTGCTTGGCTCCTTCTTCTTGACAATGCCGTATTCGGTAAGAAGGGCCTGGCGCTTTTTGTAGAACGTGTCGAGATCCTGCTTGATCTTTTCCTTCTTCTCGGCGGTGTCGGCGCTGCTGTACAGCTCCTTGAGATACTTCTCCTTTTCATCGAGCTTCAGCATCAGTTTTTTGAGCTTCTCCTCGTCCAGCTGCTTGTCGCCTTTGGCCTCTTCTTTCGGGGCCAGGCCCTGCTCGGTCATCAGCGCCTGGCGTTTTTTGTAGAGATTGTCGAGCGCTTGCTTCAGTTTCTGCTTCTCCTCGGGATCGGTTGCCGAATTGAGCTTTTCCTCGAGATACTTCGCTTTTTCCTCGAGCTTGACCTGGAGATCCTTGAGCTCCTGCTCGCTCATGGCCGGCTTGTCCTGCTTCTGCGCAACTTCCTGTTTGTCATCCGCAGGTGCGCCTTGGGCAATAATCAGCCGCGGCTTGGCCATGGCCAGGGCCAGCAAGGCGATCAGGGGCAGCGCCAAAATGATCTTGAACGGGGCTTTGCCCGCTTTGTGCATTCTGTTCATCATGAACATCCTCCTTTTGATTTGCGATTGCTTGAGATGGCTGGCAAATTCGAACAGTTTGGCGCCGAATTGCTGTTCGAACAGCAGCAGTCTATAACCGTCCGCGTTGAAGCCTTGCGCAATGACTTCGCGGTCGGCCAGGTACTCATGAGTCTCTTTTAAGGCCTTTCTATAGAACCAGACAACCGGGTTGAACCACTGCAGGGCCACCACCACTTCCATGACCAGGATGTCTAGGGAGTGCAGCTGGCGGATGTGCACCGATTCATGGGAGATGATCTGCTCGATTTCCCCGGCGTCAAAGTTTTTTGGCGTGTGCAAAAAAATGCGGTTGAAGAAGGAGAAGGGCGGGATGGGCGCTGCCACCCTGACCAGGGTGATATTGCGCAGCCGTTCGCGGGGGTGGCTGTGCTGCAGGCGGTAGAGGTGGAACAAATGAAAGAGAATGCGCAGCATGAGGAGCGCCACGCCCGTCCAGTATAGAATAACGATGATCGAGGCGAACGACGGGGCTGCCGGTGTCTCGACTGCCGGCATGGCGGGCAAGGCGGCGAGCACATCCGGAGTGATGGTCAGGGAGCGGAACGGCGACTGCAGGGGGGCCAGGGGCAGCAGGAAGGAGAGGGGCAGCATGAAGAGCAGGAACAGGCGGTTGCCCAGGAAGTTGACGTCGTTGCGCAGCAGGAAATGGTAGAAAAGGTACCCGGCGGCGAGACAGATCGCCACCTTGAACAGATAATCAATCAATTGCGTGTCCATCTTGTCCCACCTTTTTGTGGCGTTCGATCTCTTCGGCCAGGGAGAATTTCATCTCCTCGAGCTCCTGGATAGTGATCTTGCGGTCGCTGGCGAAGAAGGAGACCATCTCCTGGTACGAATTTCCGAAAAATCGGTTCACGAACGACTTAAGAAAACCGCGGCGGTACTCGTTCAGGGTGATGCGCGGAAAGTACTGGTGGGTCTTGCCGAAGGCCTCGTGGTCGACGAAGCCCTTCTTTTCCAGGATGCGGACGATGGTCGAAACGGTGTTGTAGGCCGGCTTGGGCTCGGGCAGGCGGTCGAGGATGTCCTTGACCAGGCCCTTTTCGATCTCCCATAACACATGCATGATCTGTTCTTCGGCACGGGTTAATTCTTTCATGCTACAATTATGTAACTAAATTCTTAGTTTGTCAACTAAATTCTTAGTTTTAGATATTTTATTTGTTTTGTTCATCGCGCTAGCCACGAGATATTTTTGCTAAGATTTAGGAAGGACGGGCACGGGAGTCTGCCCTTATGGTTGGTCATTAATCTGATTTGAATATAAAGTGCCGAGAGACCAGTTCCATTCTTTCTGATGCTACCGATACTATGCGCCGGACCGGCGGCGGGGCTTGCAATTTTCCCCGATCCGTTGTACATTCTTCTGGCAAAATATCATGGGTTCCCGGAGGTGGTCACGGATGACGGATTCAATTGAACAGAAGAAGCAAGCGCTTCTGGATGAGATCGACAAGCTCCGCGAAGAGTACCAGGTCGAGATGCCCAAGCGCATCGCCGAGGCGCGCAGCATGGGCGATCTCAGTGAAAACGCCGAATACGATGCCGCCCGCGAAAGGCAGGCTTTCCTCAAGGCCCGCATTGCCCAGTTGACCCACCTGGTGAGCCAATACAACGATGTATCTTCATTCCATACCGATGAAAAAAGCGTCGGCTTTGGCTCGGTCGTGGTGGTGCTCGAGCTCAACTCCAACACCCGCAGCGAGTACACCATCGTCCACCCCATCGAGGTCGACCCTTCCGAAGGCAAAATCTCCCTGGCCTCGCCGGTGGGCCGGGCGTTGCAAAACCGCACCGTCGGCGAAGAGGTGGTCGTCACCGTTCCTGCCGGGGAGAAAAGGTTCTTTATCGAAAAGATCACCAGCCTGCACGGCAGCGTCTTCACCGCCTGATTCAACCCGGTTTTTCAGGACAGGGTTTATGCAAAATTACAGGCTCCGTCCCCGATCTCCAGGTTCCGGGCCAAAGAGAGATGTGACATGTTCCCGCTGAACGCGCGAGCGAGGCCTGCCGGGAATGGTCGCTGGCTTCCCCCGGGTCCGTTTTTAGGGTATAATCAAACTTAAACTTGAAGTCGTCTTTGTCGCCGGCGCGGACCGCCGGAACTTCCCGGAGCGATCAGATTGGACAATAGCAAGGAACTGGGGCAGGCCCCGGTCGGAAAACTACTCTGGAAATACTTCGTTCCCGCCATCATCGGCGTGCTGGCCAATACTCTCTACAATCTTGTCGACCGGGTCTACATCGGCCGCGGGGTCGGGGCGCTGGCCCTCTCCGGCCTGACCGTGACCTTCCCCATCATGATCATCGCCATGGCCTTCGGCATGCTGGTGGGCATGGGCTCGGCCTCGCTGGTATCCATCCGCCTGGGGGAGGGCAACCGCGCCGAGGCCGAGAAGATCCTGGGCCACGCCTTCGTCCTGCTGGTTGGCACCTCCCTGGCCATCACCGTCCTGGGGCTGCTGCTGCGCGACGGCGCCCTGGCGCTGTTCGGCGCCGGGCCGGAAACGCTGGGCTTTGCCCGGGAATACATCACTATCATCCTGCTGGGCAACGTCTTTCAGGGCATCGGCTTCGGCCTCAACAACCTGATCCGCGCCCAGGGCCATGCCCGCACGGCCATGACCACCATGGTCCTTGGTGCCCTGCTGAACATCTTGCTGGACCCGATCTTCATCTTTGTCCTAAAGATGGGGGTGGCCGGAGCCGCCCTGGCCACGGTGATCTCCATGGCCGCCACCAGCCTCTGGGTGCTGGCCCATTTCAGCGGCGAACGAAGCCTGCTGCGTCTGCGGCGGCGGAACTTCCGTCTGGAGGGCCGCATCGTGCGCGGCATCCTCGCCATTGGCATGGCGCCCTTTGCCATGCAGCTGGCCGGCAGCGTCATCCACGCCCTTTTCAACATCCAGCTGATCCGCTACGGCGGCGACCTGGCCGTCGGCGCCATGGGCATCATCAGCGGCGCGGCCATGATGGTGGTCTTCTGCGTCATCGCCATCAACATGGCCGCCCAGCCGATCATCGGCTTCAACTACGGGGCCAGGCAGTTCCAGCGGGTCAAGCGCACCCTGAAGATCGCGCTCATCGCCGCCACCGCCATTACCACGGCCGGTTTCCTGGGCATACAGGCGTTCCCGGCGGCCATCATCGGGCTCTTCAACCGCAGCGATCCCCGGCTGCTCGACATCGGGGTGCGGGGCATGCGCATCCTGCTGGCCGCTTTCCCCGTGGTGGGCTTCCAGGTGGTCAGCTCCAATTTTTTCCAGGCCATCGGCAAGGCCAGGATTGCCATGTTCCTCAACCTGCTCCGCCAGGTGATCCTGCTCATCCCCCTGCTGCTGCTGCTGCCGCTGCTGCTGAAGATCGACGGTGTATGGCTAGCCGGGCCGCTGGCGGATGTCACCGCGGCGGCCATCACCGCCCTGGCGATCCGGCGGGAAGTGGAGCGGCTGAACGGCCGCGAGAGCCGGCGCGCCGAGATCCCCGAGCCGGAAGGACTGGGCCCCGACAGCCGGCACTGGTAGGACCGTTCCGGCGCGTTTTTGTGTCCTCCCCAATCTCCGAGGCTTTCTTGATTTTCTCAAAATGCAGAAGAAACATGAGCCGTCCGTTTCGGCTAAAGAAAGGGCGGCCGGCGTCGAGTTGACCAGAAACTACTTGGAGATGGTGTCGGCGGCCAGGCGGAAGCCCAGGCCATGGCCGCGGTCATCGGGCGTGTTCTTGCCGCGGCGTGTCAGGCATTCACCAGAAGCGCCGTACCAGGCGCCGCCGCGATTGATGTGCATTGACCCACCGCCTGGCCCCGGGGGATCGGTCTGTGAGGTTGACGAATAGCTTCCATACCAGTCCGAACACCATTCCCAGACATTGCCGATCATGTCGTAGAGGCCGAGAGTGTTGGATTGTTTTCGGCCCACTGGATGGGTGGAATCGGCGGAGTTTCCTTCAAACCAGGCGTGCGAATCGAGTTCGACGCGGCCGCTCTCCTTGCCCCCGTTTCCGGCTGCATACTCCCATTCCGCCTCGGTAGGCAGACGGTAGTGCCTGCCGGTCCTGGCATTAAGCCATTGGATGAACTCCTGGCAATCGTTCCAGCTGACGCAGGTCACCGGATGGCTGTCGTCCTGGCTGAAACCGGGCCGGCGCCAGTTGGCATCACTTTTTTTGTCCCATTTCCTGCCGGTGAACACGACGGAACCATTGCCGCGCTCGGCCTCGGTGCGGTAGCCGCTTTCCTTGACGAAGTTCCTGAATTGGCCGACCGTCACTTCCGTCTTGCCCAGGAAAAAAGCGCCGATGTGCACGCTGTGCACCGGTTTCTCGTCGATCCGTCCGGATTCGGATCCCATCCGGAAAGTAGCGCCTGGGATTTTCACCATGGCTATGGATAGGTCTTCCGCGCTGCCAAGGAGCGAGCCGCTTAGCCCAAAAACAATCAGGACAAGTACACTGATTCTCATCTGCTTCCAGACAGGTATGTGCTCCGCGAAGCGTTTCGGTTATTCAGTCTGTTCTTCTTCGACCGCGGGAGTCGGTGTCTCGGCAGGCAGGGATTTTTCCTTTTTCCAGCGGTGCTCGCAGGTGTTGCAGAGTTCGCTGATGTTCTTCAGTTCCCTGGCCTGGGCCACGGTGCCTTCGAAGATCTCATCAGTTTTCTTCGTATTGATATGGTAGCAGTCCGAGAACAGGTGATATTTCGTGCCTGACTTCGTCCAAAAGACGTGGTTCTGGCCGGTCAGCTGCTCGACTTGTGCCGTCTGTGCCGCGTACTGTTCCTGGGACGGCGGGTTGAAATCGATGCCCGTGAAGCCCGCGATCAGCAGGGCGATCACGGCGATGGCTCCGACCAGACCCTTCTGCTTGCCCTTCAGATCCTTGTTGGTGAAGATCAGGATGACCAGGGGCAGGAAGGCGATGACGGCGATGATCGCGCCCAGCTGGTTCTGGATGAAAAACCGGAATTTGTCCTTTTCCGAGGCGGGATCGAAGCGGTTGGCCTTCTTCCAGAGCAGGTTGCCGATGACGGCAAAGATCAGGTCGGCCACGATCAGGACGATGAACCACGTGGTGTTGATCGGCACTTTTTTGAGCATGAGGATCGCGCCAACCTCGAGGCCGATGGCCAAGATCCAGGAAAGGATCGAAAATAGGCGGAACTTTTTTGCCTTGGCCTTGCTTTCCGGAGCCGCGACGAAGGGCTTCGCTTCCCGGGCCGCGGACGGCGTCTCGCCGCCTTCTACATGGGTCAATTTTTTCTTTGTACCTTTGTCTGGCATTTCCGTACCTCCTATTCTAGATGTTTCATATTATATATTGTATGCCAGATTTTTGATATAGGGCATTGCTTGAAAAAACACGCCTTCGTATCATGCCCATTGCTATTAAATCTACTGTCAGCAAAAAAATGAAATACGGGCCGGTTGACCATGTCCGATTGTTCGTTTACAATTAGCGTTGTGAACGACATGCGCTCTCTGGAAAAAGTTGAGCGCAAGGAGAAAAAACATGGGCATGCTGATCGGCGTTTTCCTGTTTCTGTTCGGTTTGATCTTCTTTCTTGTTGGTGGCGGGGTCGCGTTTGTCAACAGCCTGCTTTCAGGGAACCTGCAAGTAGGGTTGGCGAATTTAAACATGGTTGTCTTCGGGGGCCTGGGCCTGATCTTCATGATCATCGGTGCGATCCTGTTCATCCGCAGCCGGGTCCAGGGGAATAAAAACAAAGCCCTGGCCGAGAAGATATTCGCCATGGGCGTGCCGGCCGAAGCGACCATCACCTTCATCGACAAGAATTACAACATGTTGGTCAACAACAAACCGATCTATTCCATTGTCGAGTTCAAGTTCCGCGACAGCAGCGGCAGCGAAAGGCTGGGGCGCAAGAATAACGTGAGCTCCGACCTGGCCATTCGCCTGAACTTCAAAGTGGGAGCCAAGGTCCAGATCAAGTACATGAACGAGAATCCCGACCAGAACATCCTGATCATGAAGGACCCTGCGGTCCCCGCTTGAACGCTATTGTGCAATAGAAGGGCCATTCTGACGAAACGCGCGCCCCGCTAAGGATTTCATCACCTCATGGACCCCACAACACGGCCGATGCAGCAGCAGGCGCGGCGGCCATCAATCCATATCAAGGGCGGCAGATCCGGCCAAACGCTGATCGACCGCCGCTTCAGCGAGGCGTTCTGCATCGGCCGGGACGAGAGCTGTGAGGTGCGGGTCGAGCAGGCGGACGTTGTGAGCCGCCGCCATGTAGAGGTCTTCTTTGATCAAGAGGTCTGGTTGGTGCGCGACCTGGGCAGCACCAACGGCACATATCTCGACAACAAGCGCATCAAGCTGGCTCAACTGATCGGGACCCATGCGTTGCGGCTGGGAAAAGTGGGGCCGCAGTTCCAGATCACGGTAGAAAGAAGCGCCGGGGCCGTGGATGCCTCGGGCGAACTGAACGAATACATCCGCTATTACCTGGAGACGGGGAACGAGCGCAGCCAGTCCGGCAAGCATACGATGATGATCCGTCGCGCCTATGGGATGGTGCGCCGGCAACAGAAGCGCCTCTACGGCGGACTCATTGCGGCGGCCGTCGCCGTGGCCCTGACCATGATGAGTCTGGCCATCCGGCACGAGATCCATTTGGAAAAAATGCGCGACGCCGCCCAACAGATCTTCTACAGCATGAAGGAACAGGACGTGCGCATGGCGCGGTTGCGCATCCTCATTGAAGAGCAGGGCGGTGCCAAGCTGGAGGAGCAGCTTGTCCTGCTGGAGCAAGGCAGGCTGGAACAGGCCAGTCGTTACAATGACTTTCTCGACGACCTCGGCATTTACCATCGGCTCAGCAAGGAAGAGCGGGCGATCTTCCGGGTCACGCGCATCTTCAACGAAAGCGAGATCCAGTTGCCGCCGGGTTTTGTCGCCGCGGTGTTGCGGCAGATCAAGACGTACTGGTATCCCTCGCGCCACAGCCTTAAACGGATCTTTCAGGAGGCCGAAGCCAAAGCCTACACACCTTTCATTGTGCGGACCATGCAGAAGCACGGCCTGCCGCCGCAGTTCTTTTACCTGGCGCTGCAGGAGAGCCGGTTCGACCCGCTCGCCGTCGGGCCGAGCACGCGTTATGGCCGCGCCAAGGGAATGTGGCAGTTCATTCCGTCCACGGCCCAGCGCTACGGCCTAGATCCCGGTGTCCGCCAGGCCACGTCGCGGGTCGACCCCTCTGATGAACGGCAGAACTTCGAGAAAGCGACGAAGGCGGCGGCCCGCTATCTCCGCGACATATACAGCGATCTGGCCCAGGCGTCGGGGCTGCTGGTCATGGCTTCGTACAACTGGGGCGAGCACCGCATCATTTCCAGGTTGCGCGAGCTGCCGGGCCTGGAAGGCATCTCCGAGGATGAGCTGGCGCAGAACCCCGCCGCCCGCAACTACTGGCGCTTCTACACCAAGTATGCCGACCACATTCCAAAGCAGACCAAGGACTACGTGCTGAAAATATTCTCCGTCGCCGTCATTGGTGAGAACCCGCGCCTCTTCGGCTTTGACTTCGACAATCCGCTCAGCCCATACATGCGAGCGCCGAACGCCCCGCCGGAATGAGCGTTGGCGTAAATCGATCTTCCTTTCCGCAGCGGGATAATTGAAACACGCATGGATGCCATTGTCGTCTGCATGTTGCCGCAACTGAAAATCGACCTGAACGGCCATTGACATTTCCGGCGCCAATCCGCAAAATGCCGGCATGGGGAAAATTAATTTGGAGCATTTCCACCGACACCTTCTATCGCTACTGTATGGTAAAACAAGGGGATAACAAATGGAGCTAATTGAACCGAAAATCACCGAAGCCGTCAATCAGGAACTGGCCTGCAGGAAATGCGGCGCTACCGTCAATTTTGCCCCCGGCACTTCCTCGCTGAAATGCCAGTATTGCGGGGCGGAAAATCCCATTGAAAAGGCCGGGGAAACAGTAGAAGAACTCGATCTTGAAAAATTCATTTCTCAACCCGCGGAAAAATCCGAGCAACTCATCATCCGCACCGTCAAATGTCCTGGCTGCGGCGCCCGGACAACCCTTGCCGACAAAGTGACGGCCGCGGCCTGTCCTTATTGCGACACCCGCCTGGTTGTTGCCAACGGCGGCGCTCAGTCCATCATCAAGCCAAAATCTCTTGTACCCTTCGTGATCGACAAGCAAAAAAGCAGCCAGTTTTTTCATAAGTGGATCAAGAAGTTCTGGTTTGCTCCGCGTGATTTCATGTCGCGCCTGGCCTGTGAATCGATGGATGGCATGTATGTGCCGTACTGGACCTATGATGCCCGAACCTTCAACCAATACTCGGGATTACAGGGCACCTATCATTATGTCTCCGAGCACTACGACAAACAGGAAAACGGCCGCACGGTCAGCAAGACCCGCCAGGTACGAAAAGTGCTCTGGTCCCCATGCGCCGGCAGCGTCGATGTCCTGTTTGATGATGTGCTGGTCCCGGCTACCCGCTCTTTGCCGGAAAAAATTATAAAACGCCTCAATCCCTGGAATCTTAGCCAACTCACTGCCTATGATGACCGCTTTTTAAGCGGGTTTCGTTGCGAGGCATATGGTGTCGATGTAAAGTCGGGATTGGACCTGGCAAAAGTGGTGATGAAGCGTGAGATCGATAATCGTGTCCGCCGGGATATCGCTGGCGATGAACAGCGCATTCTGAGCCTGAATTCCCGGTACCAAGGCGTTACCTTCAAGCACATTCTCTTGCCGGTTTGGATAAGTTCCTACCGCTACAATCAGAAAGTCTATCGCTTCCTGGTCAATGGGCAGACCGGAGAGGTGCAAGGTGAACGTCCGTACAGTGTTTTTAAAATTATCACCGCTGTCCTGGCAGTCTTGCTTGCTGTCGCGGTACTCTTTTTCATAATATAGCCCAAAGCCATTAAAAGGAGCCATCGGGATCGGGTCTGCATTCTGAAGTTCACTGGGAAATTGAGGAAAACAAGCAATTCGATCGTCTGGCCAAGATTCCGGACCGGCAGGTGAACCAGCGCTGGATATTGAAATCAAAATAGTCACTTGCAGTGCATCTCCGGCTCATAACCATACAATTCAGACCTAACCCCGGTATCCTCACTGTTCATAGTTTTTTTTGAATCATTGCTTGAGTTTATTTTTTTTATCAATAGAATGTCTTCATGTCTAAAATGGAGGGAAAATGAAATTTGTAAGCAATCCTGTACAAGTATTTGTAAGAAATTTTTTCAGATGGGGCATTGCCCTGCCATTGTGGTATTTAATGGTCTGGCCAATATTCAGGGGATCAGCGAGTGAGTTTGACCCGACTCGTTATAATCCGCCGGAATCGGGACAGGTCGCACTCGGGGTATTTCTTGCCATTTTAATACTCTGGTTTGCCAATACAATTGCCAAGATGTTCAATATAATCCCGCAGTGGGAGCGCCTGGTGCTTCTGCGTCTGGGAAAATCTGTCGGTGTAAGGGGGCCCGGATTTTTCCTGATCCCGCCCTTTATCTATTCGATCGCCAGTATAGTCGATGTCAGGATATCGACGTATGAAGTAAAAGCAACACGGACCCTTACCAAGGACAACATTCCCATTGATGTGATCGCGGCTGTGGAATTGGAAATAGAGAATCCCGAGAAGGCTGTCATTGGGGTCAAGGATTATTGGAAGACCACCGAGTGGGCTTCCATGGAGGCACTGAAAAGCTCGATAGGCAAAAATGACCTGAGACCTTTACTGAGTGATACTGAAAATATCGCCGTCAGTGTGAAAGCCGAGATAGACGAAGCGGCTAAGGATTTCGGAGTAAACGTGAGAGCGGTCAGGATAACCGATATCAGTGCCCCGCCGACACTGATCGAAGAACTGGCAGTGATTGCCAGGGCGGAAAGGAGTGCCAAGGCAAAACTGATCGAGGCAGAAGCAGAGAAGGCCGTAGCCCAGAATCTGGCCGAGGCAGCCCAAACCCTTTCCACACAACCGGGAACAATGGAACTCAGGCAGATCCAGGCACTGCTGGAAATTTCAAAAGAAGAGAGCTCGACAATTATTATCTATCCCATGGACAGCTTTTCAGGGGGGAGGATCGCTGCTGCCGCAGCGGGTACTCAGTCAGCTTCACAAGGAAATAAGGGACCGCTAACAGTTTCGGGTTGATCTTTGAAATAAAACTTAATTAGAAGAAAGGAAAGAAAAGAAAATGAAAATTGAATTATTGCAGTGGGCATATTTGTTGAATTTTACCCTATTGATGATGTATGAAACTGATAATTATTCTCAAAATGCAATAGGATAGCATTATTGTGAGGACTTAAAACCGCTCACAACGGCAGCTCTGGCAGCTGTGCTGCCCATTATCAGCGCAGCTTTCCCTAATTTTCTTTTTGCGCAGTTGGGTGAACAGGAGCGCTCCGCCAAAGAGGATAAAGAACAGCAAGGCAACGACTGCCAATTTTATTATGAGCAATTCTTCACTCCTTGATATAGGCCTTCATGGCTGTGCTGAGCCGCTCGACAAAACCCTCTGGCTCTCGCACGATGAACAAGACAGGCAATTTTTGTTTCTCAGCCAGGGCCATGCCTTTATCGGGTCCCAAAACGTTCAGGGCGGTGGCCCAGGCGTCGGCCTCAAGGCAGCTGGGATGAAGCACGGTGACCGAGGCCAGATTGTGCCCGATCGGACGCCCCAGATGCGGATCGATGGTATGCGAGTAGCGCCTGCCATCTATTTCGTAGTAGTTTTGATAGTCACCAGAGGTGGCCATGGCCATATCAGCGATATTGATGATGCGTGAAACCTGTTGTGAACCGTCGGGAACGGCCACACCGAGGTGCCAGAACTGCCCATCTGGACGTTTGCCCGCAGCCCGCACCTCTCCCCCCACCTCAACCATGTAGGCAGAGATGCCTAGCCCAGCCAGGGCCTCGGCCACCAGGTCGACACCATAGCCTTTGGCCACAGCGGCAAGATCGCAATAAACCCCGGCTTTTTCCTTGCAAACGGCCGGGGGTTCGTCCTGGAGTTTCAGGCGCTGCAACCCGGTCAGTTCCATGGCTGCAGCCAAAGCCTCAGGCGCTGGCAGGGTACCACGACGATTCTCCGGACCAAAACCCCATAAATTGACCAGGCGGCCAACTGTGATATCGAGGGCGCCACCGCTTAACTGGCCGATCTCCATAGCCACCTTGAAAACATGATGAGTCTCAGGGGCGATAGCGAACCAGACCTGGCCTGCGGCACGGTTGAAGCGTGAAAGTTCCGAGTCGGGGTCGTAAATGGACATGAGCTCATTGACCCGCTTCAAGGTCTCATCGATGCGTCCCTTGATCTTTTCCTGAGCAAGTGGCTGCCTCAGAACTGCCTTGACCGCATAGGTGGTACCCATGGTGGGACCATGAAATTCAGCCAAAGCATAACTGGACGGAACTGTCTTGGTGCAAGCCGAGACCAGCAGCAGAATAAAACCCAAAGATAAAACCATATTAAGTGTATTTCTTTTCATCCGTTCAGCCAAAATCATCGAAAAGAATATTCTCACGCTCCACGCCCAGATCGTCGAGTAAGTTCAAGACCGCGGCCAGCATCAATGCCGGCCCACAGACGTAATATTCGCAATCTTCAGGTGCGGGGTGATCCTTGAGGTACTGATCGAAGAGCACCTGGTGAATAAAACCCGTATGGCCCGTCCAGTTGTCTTCGGCTTGCGGATCGGACAAGGCAAGATGCCAGCTGAAATTGGGGAACTTAGCCGACAGCTGAGCGAAATCCTCTTGATAGAAGAGTTCGCGTAAGCTGCGAGCTCCGTACCAATAGCTCATCTTGCGCGTGCTTTCCAGGCGCTTGAGTTGGTCGAAAATGTGCGAACGCATCGGGGCCATGCCCGCGCCGCCACCGATGAAGACCATCTCATTCTGGGTATCTTTGGCGAAGAATTCACCATAGGGGCCGGTAATGAAAACCTTGTCGCCTGGCTTAAGGTTAAAGAGGTAGGAAGACATTTGGCCGGGAGGGGCAGCGGGCTTTTGCGGCGGCGGCGAAGCAATGCGCACGTTGAGCATGATGATGCCCTTCTCGTCGGGATAGTTGGCCATTGAATAGGCCCTGGTCACCGTTTCGTCGACCTGCGAACGATAGCGCCACATATTGAAGCGATCCCACTCGTCGCGGTAATCCGCTTCCACATCAAATTCCCTATATTCAAGGACATGGGTTGGAGCCTCTATTTGTATGAAACCACCGGCTCGGAAATGAACATCTTCACCGGCTGGAAGTTCCAGCAGCAGCTCCTTGATGAAAGTGGCCACATTATGGTTGGAGCGCACCGTGCACTCCCAGCGTTTGACAGCGAAGACTTCCGGATCGATCTCGATGCGCATATTCTGTTTGACCGGCACCTGGCAGGCAAGACGCATACCGCTTCGAATTTCACGCCGTTTGAGCAGTGATTTTTCGGTGGGGAGCACGTCGCCTCCCCCTTCATGAACGATGACCTTGCACAGGCCGCAGGTGCCGCCACCCCCGCAGGCCGATGAGACGAAAATCTTTTGCTCAGCCAGGGTATTCAACAATTTGGCACCGGCATTCACCTTGAGGGTATGATCGGGGCTGTCGTTGATGACCAGGGTAACTTCACCGCTTTCAACCAGCTTGGACTTGGCATAGAGGATGACCGTCACCAGGGAGAGCACAATCCCGGTGAACATGACAACACCGGAAAGAATCAGAGCCGTTCCACTCATCTTTACCTCTACAATTGAATTCCGGAAAAGAGCATGAAGGCCAGGGCCATCAGTCCAGCGGTGATGAAGGTGATGCCCAAGCCCCGCAGTCCAGCCGGGACATTGCTGTATTTCATCTTTTCACGGATGCCGGCCAGGGCAATGATGGCCAGCGCCCAACCTATGCCTGAACCAAAGCCGTATACCACGCTTTCGCCAAAAGTGTAGTTGCGCTCAACCATCAAGAGTGAACCTCCCAGGATGGCACAATTGACGGTGATCAAGGGTAGAAAGATGCCCAAAGCGTTATAGAGCGCCGGGAAATATTTGTCCAAGGTCATCTCTAAAATCTGCACAATGGCGGCAATAACTCCGATATAGGTGATGAGCCCTAAAAATGTCAAATCAAGTTCGCCAAAGCCCAGCCATTCCAGGGCACCGGCTTTCAACACATGGTTGTAAATGAGGTTGTTGACCGGCACGGTGATGGCTTGCACGGCAACCACGGCCACACCCAAGCCAAGGGAGGTCTCGACCCGTTTGGACACGGCCAGAAAGGTGCACATGCCCAAGAAAAAAGCCAACGCCATGTTTTCGATGAAAATCGATTTGATAAAGAGGCTGAGATAATGTTCCAGCATGTTATTCCTCTTCCACTTGTTCTTTTTTAGCGGTGCGGAAAGCCCAAATCATCAGGCCGATCAGAAAAAAGGCACTGGCCGGAACCAAAAACAGCCCATTGGGCTGATACCAGCCGCCATCGTTCTTGGCCGCTAAGATGGTCATGCCGAAAAGTTTTCCCGATCCGATCAATTCGCGCACAAACGCGACACTTATAAGGATAAAGCTGTAGCCCAAACCATTCCCGAAACCGTCTAGAAAACTCTGCCAGGGCGGGTTCTTCAGGGCATAGGCCTCGGCTCGTCCCATGATGATGCAGTTTGTTATGATCAGACCGACATACACCGACAACTGCTTACTGATCTCGAAAAAGTAGGCCCGGATCAACTGGTCGGTGACAATGACCAGCGAAGCGATAATCGTCATCTCGACGATGATACGGATACTGGCCGGGATATAATCGCGAATAGCGCTGATAGCTAGGTTAGAGAACGCCACCACCAGTGTCACAGACAGGGACATAACAATCGCCGTTTCAAGTTTAGACGTGACCGCCAATGCCGAGCAGATGCCCAGCACCTGCAAGGTGATGGGATTGTTGTTGAAGATCGGATCGAGCAACACTTTCCTCAGTTTACTGCTCATTGAATTCTCCCTGGCGCAGGCGTGCAAAGAACGGAGCATAGCCCTTTTCACCGAGCCAGTAGCGCAGCAGATTATCCACGCCGCGGGTGGTCAAAGTGGCGCCCGAAAGGCCGTCCACCATGTACAATTTCTGCTCCGGCTTGCTGGCGTCCACCTTGCCCTTGATAACCTTCAGACGATAGTCATTGCTTTCGTCGTACAACAGTTTGCCTGGCCAAAGCGCCTTCCAGCGAGGATTATCCACTTCACCACCGAGACCCGGAGTTTCACCATGTTCGTAAAAAGAGAAACCACTCACCGTTTTCAGATCTATATCCAGGGCTATGAAACCATACATGGTTGACCAAAGTCCCTTGCCAAAGACCGGCAGGACCACGCCACGAACCTGTCCAGCGTCTACAATAAGGTAGACGTTGACCCATTTGGGGCGGCGCTTAATTCCAGCCAGATCATCAGTGGCGGCGATCGATTCGCTGCTGGACGTTTTCTGGGCTGCTTCCTTTATGTCGTACCGTTCCGGGGATAATCCGGCGGCAACAACTTCATCCTCGGCTTTCTGTCCACTGGAGAGTTTGATCATAATGCGGCGGATGGTTTCGTTATAGCGACCGATCACTTCACTGTCCTGCGTATAAAGGCCGGCGGCAATGAGAATGTTCTTCAATTGCTCGATGCGGCGATTTTCATCCTGCTGCGGGCGCAGAACCACCACCGCCGTCGATACCAGAATGGAACAGACCACACAGAGGGCCAGAGCGACCAGCACCGTCCGTTTGATACTATCTTTCTTCATATCTTGACCGCCTCTGCTTGATATGGCGCATCACCACGAGCTTGTCGATGATGGGTGCGAACACATTACCAAAAAGAATGGCCAACATCATGCCTTCGGGGAAGGCTGGATTGAGAACACGGATCATGACCACCATCGCCCCGATGAGCAAACCATAGATCCACTTGCCGGTATTGCTGATGGCGGCGCTGACCGGATCGGTGGCCATAAAGACCGCTCCGAAGGCAAAGCCGCCCAACACCAGATGCCACCAGGGCGGCATGGCGAACATGGGATTGCTGGTACTGCCGACGAGATTGAGCAGCAGTGACAGGCCGGTCATCCCGGTCAGAATGGCGATCATGATGCGCCAACAGCCAATACCGGTGACGATCAACACCAAAGCTCCGAGCAGGCAGGCAAAGGTCGAAGTCTCACCCATGGAACCGGGGATGAAACCCCAAAACGCATCCCACCATGAGGTTCCCAGTTGCGGAAAAGCTTCAGCGGCCCTGGCCAGGGGAGTTGCCGAGCTGACCCCATCGAGGCCGATCCACACGGCATCACCGGTGATCTGCAAAGGATAGGCAAAAAAGAGAAAGACCCGGGCGGTCAGCGCGGGATTGAGTATATTCATGCCCACACCACCGAACACTTCCTTGCCAATGACCACACCGAAGGAAACACCGATGGCCACCTGCCACAAGGGGATAGTGGGCGGCAGGATCAAAGGGAAGAGCAGGCCGGTGACCAGGAAACCTTCGTTTATCTCATGTTTTCTGACCACGGCAAACAAAACTTCCCAGGCTCCGCCAACTGCCATACACACGATATAAACCGGTATAAAATAGATGGCGCCGACCAGTACCGCTCCCCAGATGGTCGCCGGGGTGATGCCCAGTAGCGCCGCCAGCTTCATCTGCCAAGGTAGTGACACACCTTCGGCAGCTGCGGCCAGCACACGGTTCACCTGATAACCGATATTGTATAGACCGAGTAGAACTGCCGGCCCGAGGGCGATGACCACGGTGGTCATCATGCGCTTGAGATCCAGGGCATCGCGCACATGCGGAGAGCCCATGGTAACGCTATTGGTGTTGTAGAGGAATGCGTCGATGGCTTCGTAGAGGGGAAACCACCTTTTGAGCTTGCCATTTTTGGCAAAATGGGGGTCGAGTCGATCAAGCCATTTGCGCAGCATGTTATCCTTCCTTCTCAATGAGGTCCAACATTTCCCGCAATATCGCACCATACTCAATTTTCGAGGGGCAGACGAATGAACAGAGTGCCAAGTCTTCCTCGGCCAGTTCCAGGCAGCCAAGGGCCTCGGCATCATCAATATCCTTGGCTAGCAAGGCCCGCAACAGAAAAGTGGGCATTAGTTTGAGTGGCATCACCTTCTCATAGGAACCCGAGGGAACCATGGCCCGCACTCCGCCATAGCGGCTGGTGGTCATCTCTCTGGGTCTGGCAGGAAACCAAGCACCAAGCACCACCCGTTTTAGCGAAAAAAGCCGTCGCGGAAATGGATTGGCCCAACCGAGAAAAGAACGCTTGAAATTTTCAGTCAGAACCGTAACCTGCTGGTGGTAACGACCCAGAAATCCCTCAACTCCTGCAGCCGTACGCCCCGACAGGACTGAACCCGAAATGATCCGCAAGGGACCAGGCTTCAATTCATCCACCAGGAGTTCATCCAGATTTGCTCCCAGGCGGGTGAGCAGCAGGCGCGGCGATTTGACGCCAGGGCCGCCCAGGGCAATGACGCGTTCGACCGGCCAGCTGCCTTTGATAAACAAATGGCCGATGGACAGCAGATCGTGAAGATCAAGGTACCAAACCAAACGAGTTTTGTCCGCGGGATGAAGAAAATGGATGTGGGTGCCTACGTTTCCGGCCGGATGCGGTCCACTGAAGGTCGCGTGGTGGAGATTGGGCAAAGCCGGTAGTGTCTGGGTCCATTTAAGTGAACTGCACACATAGATCGGACCAGCAAAGAGGCGGCGTAGAACACTCAGGCCGCTGTTAAAAAACGCTCCCTGTCGGGTCAGGATCGCTCCGCTGGCGGGAGCCAGCGGCTGGCTGTCGTGGGCGTTGACAAAAATCGCCGCTGGCATTTCGGTCGGTGACGGTATCTTGGCAAAGGGGCGGCGTCGCAAAGCGGTCCAGGCTCCGGACTTGAGCAAGCGTTCCTTCACTTCTTCTGCGCTCAGAGCCGCGATTTGCGCCTCGCTGCATGCTGCAAAGGAAAGAATTTCCTCTTGGGCGTCCAGCTTGATAACCACTGATGACAGTGCCCGGCGCTGGCCGCGATTAATCGATTCAACCACGCCGCCTCCGGGTGAGGGATAAAGAATTTCGGGATGGGTTTTATCAGCCAGCAGCGCTTGTCCCCGTTTGACACGATCGCCTGCGGCCACTAGCAAACGGACTTTAAGTCCGCAGAAATCGCTGCCCACCAGAGCCGCGTGACTGATTGGCGCTCCGTCTTGCAGAGTTTCTTGGGGAACACCGCTCAGCGGTAGATTCAGGCCTTTTTTCAGATTGAAATGTGCCATAGCGTCTATAGCCTCCCGGGCTGCAGCAGCATGTCGCATGAATACGTCAAAACAGTAGCATAGCTTCCAAGTGAAAACAACTAGCAAAAAGGGGTCAGGCAGGTTTGCTGAAATAAAAAAATTAAATTATATATTGACAAAATGAAATAAATATATTACATTAGGTAATATAAATCATGCAAAATGAATGTAATTTATGACTGCGGGGGTTATAATGACACAAACCAGGAAAAGAGCTGTCTTCACCTTCCTCATCTGGGGAGTGGTCATGACCGCATTTTCGGTCATCTTTTTCTATGGAGCGGGGCCGGAACGATACGCCCTGGAAAAATGGCGGCGCCTGGCCGGGGCGGTCATTATCGCTTGCGGATATCTCTTTTATGGCCTGATGCTTTTCCTGACCCGGATCCGCCCCGGAGACCACGCTGTCGGCAGGGATGAAAGGGACGAGGAGATCCGCAACCGCGCCAACGCCTCGGCCTTCATTCTCGTCCTCGTCTACGTCTTTGCATTGTCCATCATCCTCTGGGAGAAATTCCAGGACAAGGGCTTCGTCCCGGTCGGCTGGATGTGGTTCCTGGCCTATTCCACCAGCTTCGCCGCCTTCATTTCATCCTCGGTGATCGCCCTGATCCTGGAATTCAAGGCGTCCGGCCATGGCCAAGGCTGAGATCCGCAACAAGATCCGCCGCTGTCGCTTTGATGCCGGCGAAATGACCCAGGAAGAGCTGGCCAACCGGGCCGGCTGCACGCGCCAGACCATCATCCTCATGGAGCAGAGCCGCTACGTCCCTTCGCTGGCCCTGGCCTTCCGCATTGCCGGTGTGTTCAAGGCCGGGATCGAGGACATCTTCGAATATGTCGGTGAAGAGCATGGGCAGGGATTGCACAAAAGGTAAAAAGAGCGGTGCTTGATTTTCTGATTTTGGCCCTCGGGCAACTCAATTTGCAATTTTGCCCTCCGTCCCTGTAGTGAACGGAACGAAAAAAGAACAATTGCCAATATTATTTTTTGACTAGGTTTTCAAAATAATCTGCAATGTTCCCGGGAGTTGAAACGATCTTCATGAAAGTCCCCATGGAAAGATCTGGGAAAGAAAGTGCTATCCTGAACTTTCCATGCAGCATCACCACTCTGTCTTTCATGACCAGGAATTCGTACGGCATGAAGGCGATGTGTCGGGGATCCTTTTTATCGATCTTGGGTATGAATTTTGCTTCGCCGTCGGCTCCGAAAAGCGCCCCGCCAAATAGTGTGAGTTGTTGGCCGGGGAAATCGATCCTGTAGACTTTCTCGACGCCGCCGATTTTTTTACTGAAATTTTCCTCGATCTTTTTCAAAATGAAATCATAATCCGTATTTTTTGCCAGCTTGACCACGTCGTCAAAGTATGGCATGAAAATCATATAGTGGTATTTTCTGAGCTTGCTTACCTCCAAGCCGTCTTTGGAGCCGTAAGCCATGTTCTTCACTTCGGACAAAAAACTGAACATTACTATTAATTGCTCACTTAATTTTTGATAGTTTTTTTCAACATCGGGAAAGCTCTTCCTGTAGAAGGCGTTCCCCCAATATTGGGGATTCGTATAGGATACTTCCATATTATCCCCGTTTTTGTAGATACCAAAACGAATTACAGCGGCAAATGCGCAAAGGCCGCCGATTTTTTTTACGGGCTCCATAAGCAAATCATGGGAGGCAACAATCACCAACCTGCTTTGTTCCTGCATGGGCGAATATTTCCCGAGAATTGTGAATCCGTTCTCATTTAAAACGCTTTCGATCTTCCCGGAGACCGCCTGCATCTCGCCTTTCTCGATGCCTGCCAGTACATAAGGTTTTAACCTGACGTCATCCGCGAAAGCTGAAATACACAAAACCGAAATTAACAATGGCAAAACCAGGTTTTTCATGTGCGCTCCCTTATATTGTGTATTTTTAACATAAAATAGGGGAATTCGCAATATCCGCCCCCCCTGGGGGGCTGCCGTGCCGTCACATATTGTGAAAAAAAAATTATTTGCTTGACATAAAAAAAGAGGTTGTTTATAAGTGAAGAAAAGGGAGGAAATAAAATGTCCATCAACCCTGACCAAACCCTTGATTGCAGTGGTATGGCTTGCCCTTTGCCGATCTTGAAAACCAAGAAGGCTGTGGATGGCATGCAGGTCGGCCAGGTCCTGAAAATGATCGCTACCGACCCCGGTTCCCCGAGTGACATGGACGCGTGGTGTGGGAAGACCGGGCAGGAACTCGTTGCCAAGGAAATAGAAGGTGAAAAATTCATCTTCTATATAAAAAAAATGAAATAGCAAAAAAGAGAGCCTGGCTGTGAAATCGACAATCATTGACCCTCTGAAAAAAGGACCGGAAACCCCCAAGCGTATGGCGTGCCAATCTAATTAAATAAGGAGAATAAATGGGAGAAAAAAGCAGCAACCGTTTGGCGATCATCGCGGCCCATGGTACTCTAGATTCGGCCTACCCACCGCTGATATTGGCTACGGCCGCCCTGGCTTTGGATATGGAGGCTGCCATTTTCTTTACTTTCTATGGATTGGAAATCATCAAAAAAGGGAATGCCGACAAACTCAAGGTCGCGCCGATCGGCAACCCGGCCATGCCAATTGCGATTCCCAACATCATCGGCATGCTGCCGGGGATGACCGGGGTGGCGACCGCCATGATGAACAATTGGATGAAGAAAGCCAATGTCGCCAAATTAAGCGACCTGCTGGCCATGGCGGTTGAAGGCGGAGCCCGATTGATTGCCTGCCAAATGACCATGGATGTGTTGGGCATCAAACGCGAAGAATTGATCGAGGGCCTTGAGATCGGCGGGGCGGCAACTTTTTTAAATTACGCCAGTGAAAATGCAATCTCATTGTCATTTTAAATCATATCTATTAAGGAGAGAGATATGGCAAGCGATAAAGTATTGATCATCATGACCAGCGGACCAGACACGCCGCGCCGTTGCGCGACTCCATTTTTCTTTGCCAGCCTTGCCGCTGCCATGGAATATGAAGCCACGATGTTTTTCACCATTGACGGCACACTTTTGCTTAAAAAGGGAATGGCCGAGACGGTTTATCCAAAAGCGGGAGGCAAGCCGGTGAGCGGATTCATACAGGATGCACTGGATGCCGGGGTTGTTTTCCTGGCGTGCACGGCTTCAGCGGAGCTGCATGACCTGCAGCCAACCGATTTGATCGAAGGCGTAAAAATGGTCGGCGGAGCATCCATGTGGCAGCTGGCTGAAGACTGCAAGACGGTCCTAACTTTTTAAATCGCTTGGTTTACAAGGAGGAGACATGGCAAATATCCGCGGCTGCAATTTACCCGATGACCTGTATTATTTGATCGAAAGGCACGTCTGGGCCAAACCAGTGGGCGATGGCGTGATCCGGGTCGGGATCACCGCCGTGGCTGGCAAGCTCTCCGGGGGCAAACTGGCGGCGATCACCGTCAAGGCCAAGAATATCGGCCAGGCGGTTCAGCAAACCAAGAGCATCGCCACCATTGAAAGCAGCAAGTTTGTCGGCCCGGTTCCGGCGCCGATCAGCGGCGTGCTGCTGCGCGCTAACGAAAAGCTGACCGCCGATCCCAACCTGGCCATCAGCGATCCCTATGGCGATGGCTGGGTGGCCGAGATGCAGGCCGGTGATTGGGAGGGGGAAAAAGGCGGCTTGGCGACCGGACCGGAAGGCATTGCCGCCTATCAGGCCGCCATGGAAGCGAAGGACATCTCCTGTAGTTAGTTTTAGCATGGATCATTCCCTTTCTACTCGGATTGAAAAAAAAGATCTTCAAGATGGACAGGCCGTAAATTGTCCACTTGATCTGCATGGAGGAACCTATGGCAGATAAGAGTATTTACGAGGAAATGAAGGCCAACGGCGTCACCCGGCGCGGTTTCATTAAATTTTGCAGCGCCCTCGCTGGGGCATTGGGCCTGGATCTTGCTGCGCCGATTGCGGCAAAAGGTGAGGCAGGAAAGTTCGTTCGTGGCCTGCACCCGGCAAACCTGGTTGCCCGGGCTCTAAGCAACAAACCTCGCCTGCCTGTGATCTGGCTTGAATTCCAGGATTGCGCCGGCTGCAGCGAAGCCCTGACCCGTAGCCAATCGCCGACGCTGGTCGATCTGGTGCTGAGCCAGATCACCGTTGAATATCATGAAACGCTGTCTGCCGCCGCCGGCTTCCAGGCTGAAGACGCGAAAACTGCGGCCATGAAAAAATATGCGGGTAAATATATTTTGGTGATCGAGGGGAGCGTTTCGCCCAAGGATGGCGGCATCTATTGCACGGTCGGCGGCAAAAGCTCGCTGGCACTGCTGAAAGATGCGGCTGCCGGTGCGGCGGCTATTATTGCCACCGGCAACTGTGCTTCATTCGGGGGTATCCCAAAGGCAAAGCCCAACCCGACGGGAGCGGTCGGTGTCATGGATGTGATCAAGGACAAGCCGGTCGTGAACATTCCCGGCTGTCCGGCCATCCCTGAAGTGTTTACCGGCACCGTCGCCCATTTCCTGGTGTTCGGTTCCCTGCCCGAGTTGGATCATCTTCATCGTCCCAAGACCTTCTATGGCAACACAATCCATGACCGCTGCCTGCGCCGGCCCTTCTATGAAGCCGGCAAATATGCCGCGGCCTTCGATGACGAAGGCGCCCGTGCCGGCTGGTGCCTCAACAAACTGGGGTGCAAGGGTCCGACAACGTACAACGCGTGCGCATCGCTGAAGTGGGGTGGTGGACTTTCCTTCCCGGTTCAATCCGGTCATCCCTGCCTTGGCTGTTCCGAACCGAACTTCTGGGATGGCGGCGGATTCTACCAGGGGCAGTCCGCTCCTTTGGATCGTCCCACCCTGACGACCGTGGGCGCGGCCCTGGCGGCGGGGGCGGTCATTGGCGCAGGTGTCGCCGGCGTCAATCACGCCCAGAAGAAATCCGTCCGGCGCAAGCAAGAAAGCAAGAACAAGGGAGGATAAAATGAATTGGACAGACATTCTCGCATTTGCCCGCGGTCCGTTCTTCCAGGTCGCCTTCCTGGTGTTTGTTGCCGGCATGGCCTACCGCCTGGTGCGCATGCTGTTCTTGGGCTGGCCGGCGGACAAGGTGCCCTCCAACGGAAGCAAGATCGGGGGCGTGGCCAAGTCTTTTCTCAAGGGGATACTCATCTGGCCGTTCGTTCCCTGGGTGAAAAACACTTTTCGATGCAATCCCGTGGTTTATCTGGCGGGCGGCTTGTTTCACCTGGGATTATTTGTGATACTGATCCTGGGTACCGCCCATATGCTGGTCTGGAAGAGCCTGCTCGGATTCGGCTGGAAAACCCTGCCGTTTCCCATCGTGGACTGGATGGCGGCCATCACCATAGCGGCAATCGTGATCCTGTTCATCAACCGCCTGATCCACCCGGTGCTCCGGCTTATTTCGGGTCCGGGGGAATGGTTGAATCTCCTCTTCGTTTTTCTGCCCATGGTCTCCGGTTACATCATGGCCCACCACCTGTGGTTCCGCTACGAAGTGCTCTTCAGTATCCACATGATCGCCGTGGACATTCTTCTGATCTGGATACCGTTCAGCCGCCTTTCCCACTTCATGTTCTATTTCTTTTCCAAGGCCATCCATGGCGCGGATTTCGGCAAACGAGCGGTGGAGCCCTAAAGGAGGCGGGACATGGAAAAAAAAGTCGTTCTGAATACATTTGTGAAGGAAACGGGCGGCCATATAGCCGCGCAACTGGAGGCGTGCACGCGCTGCGGCATGTGCGCCGAGGCCTGCCATTTCTACCAGACTACCGGCAATCCGGAATTCGCGCCGGTCTGGAAGATCGAGCTGCTGAAACGGGCCTATGAGCAGCGCTTTACCCTGGCCGGAAAAATCCGGCTTGCTCTTGGCTTGGCCAAGCCGATCAGCGAGGAGGAAATCTCTCATTTCAGCCAGATTGTCTACGAGGCCTGCACCCTGTGTAATAAGTGCTCGATGGTCTGCCCGATGGGCATCCAGCTCGGGCCCCTGATCCACGAAGTGCGGACGGGATTCTCAAGCGCCGGCGTCGTTCCGGCCGATTTGCTGTCCGCCGTCAACAAGCAGGTCGATGAAGGCAGTCCCCTGGGTGTGACCGATGAGGTTTTTAAGAGCCGCATGGAATGGGTGGCGGATGAATGGGAGGTCGAGCTTCCGAAGGACGTGAAGGGCGCGGACACGCTGGTGGTGTTCAGTTCAATTGAAGTGATGAAATTCCCGGAGAATATCGCGGCGATAGCGAAGATCCTTCATGCCGCGGGGGAAAAATGGACTCTAAGCAGCAAGGCCCGGGAAGTCGTCAACTTTGGTTTCTACGAAGGCAGTCCGGAACGAACCGTCATGTTCTTAAAACGGATCTTTGATGGGGCCGCGGACCTGGGCGTCAAGAAAATCGTGGTCAGCGAATGCGGGCATGCCTATGATGCCTTGCGTTGGACTTCCTACAACATCATGGATGTTCCGCAAGGGATTGAGATCACGCATATTGTCGGCCTGATTGGCGACTATGTCCGAAATGGCAGGATCAAATTGAAAAAAGGAGCCCACAGCAACGGCAGGATCACCTTCCATGATGCCTGCAAGATCCAGCGCCGCGGAGGCCATATCAAGGAACCGCGTGAAATTTTGAATATCCTTGCTCCCGACTCTTTCCAGGAAATGGTTCCCAATCGTGAAGAAGCAGTATGCTGCGGCGGCGGCGGCGGGGTCATCGCCATCAAGGAAGCGGACTACAACCGCTATAAGGCGTTTGAATTGAAAATCGATCAGATGCGCCGGGTGGGGGCAAAAACCGTTGTTATGAGCTGCTCTAACTGCCGTCTGCAGTTCACCGATTGCGTGCAGCACTTCAACCTGGATGTAAAAGTGGCCGGCTTGAGTCAGATGGTCGCCGACGCTTTGGAATTATAGGAGGTGCTTTATGGCTTCATTTACCATTACCCCGGTAGAAAAGGGTATTTTTCGTTGTCAGCATGTCGGTCCCCTCTCTCATGAGGATGTCCGTGCTTTGGCCAGTTTTCTGCATGATTATCGAGGCAAGCTGCTGATTGACCTGCGCAAGACAAGCGGAGAGGAATGCATGAATAATATCCGGCAATTCCGGCCGATGATGCCCACTGCGGCAATTTTTGGGGCTAAGATCGATCCAGCAATGCTGGATATCCCCGAGAGCTACTATACCCATGAAGTCCGGTATTTTGAAACGGAAGAAGAAGCTCTCACCTGGCTTCGCAACCAATAGGAGGAGCATATGGCCAAAAGAATCGTTATAGACCCGATCACGCGCATCGAAGGCCACTTGAGAATTGAAGCGGCCATGGATGACAGCAACACCATCACCAAGGCCTATTCGTCCGGCACCATGGTTCGCGGCATCGAAAAGATCCTGCAAGGCCGGGACCCCCGCGACGCCTGGGCCTTCACCCAGCGTATTTGTGGGGTCTGCACCACGGTGCACTCCTTTGCTTCTATCCGCGCGGTGGAAGATGCCCTGGGGATCAAAATCCCCAAGGCCGCTAACCTGATCCGCAACTTGATGATCGCCCAGCAATATGTCCACGATCATGTCATGCATTTTTATCATTTGCATGCCCTGGACTGGGTGGATGTCGTCTCAGCTCTTAAAGCCGACCCGGCCCAGACCTCGGCCATCCAGAATAAAATCTCCGCCTGGTCCAAGTCATCTCCGGGATATTTCGCGGACGTGCAGAAAAAAGTCCGGACGATCGTAGACAGCGGCCAACTCTCAATTTTTGCCAATGCCTATTGGGGACATCCTGAATACAAACTTCCGCCGGAAGTCAACCTTCTCGCCGTCGCCCACTACCTGGAAGCGCTCGATTGGCAAAAGGACGCCACCAAGATTCATACGATTTTCGGCGGCAAGAACCCCCACCCCAATTTTGTGGTCGGTGGGGTGCCCCTGCCCATTGATCTGAACAGTGATTCCGCCCTCAATGCGGAACGGCTTTCAATCATCAAGGATTCCATCGAGAAAATGATCGCTTTCGTTGACCAGGTGTACCTCCCGGACCTGCTGGCCATCGCTCCCTACTACCTGAATTACGGCGGTTTTGGCGAAGGGCTGGGCAATTTCCTGACCTGGGGAGAGTTCCCCGGCGATGACAACAGCGATGTTTCCAAATTTCTAGTCCCTAGGGCGGTCATCCTGAACCGTGACCTGGCCAAGGTCCAAGTGCCCGATCCGCGCGATTTCGCAAAGATGCAGGAATATGTAGCCCATTCATGGTATGGCTATAAAGCCGGCGATCAAGCCGGTCTTCATCCTTGGCAGGGCGAAACGAACTTCAACTACACCGGTCCGAAACCTCCCTATGACCTTCTGGACGTCGAGAAGAAATATTCCTGGCTCAAGGCGCCGCGCTGGGCTGAGACGCCAATGGAAGTCGGTCCCTTGGCGCGGGTTCTTGCCATGTACGCCGGTGGACATGAGCAGACCAAGGAGCTGGTGAACCTGGTACTTTCCACTCTCCATGTGCCTATTACCGCAGTATTCTCCACCTTGGGCCGCACGGCCGCCCGGGCGATCGAGACAAAGGTTTTTGCCGACGCCATGCGTACTTACTACGACGAATTGGTGGCGGAGATCAAGGCGGGCCGTACCCGAACCTTCAATGGCGATAAATGGGAACCGCGGACATGGCCGCGTCGCGCTCAGGGTTTCGGCTACATGGAGGCGCCCCGCGGCGCGTTGGGCCACTGGATCGTGATCGCCAACCGCAAGATCAAGAATTACCAGATCGTTGTGCCCACCACCTGGAATGCTTCGCCGCGCGATCACAAAGGCCAGCCGGGCGCTTATGAAGCCTCGCTGATCGGCACGACCCTGGCAAAGCCCGAATGGCCGTTGGAAGTGCTGCGCACCATCCATTCCTTTGACCCCTGCATGGCCTGTGCCATCCACATGATGGATACGGAAGGAAAAGAAGTAGGAGAGACCGCTACCGGCTTGAATATTACCTTCCGATGAGTCCTGCGGCCCCGGCAAAACGAAAAGCTGTATTAGGGCTTGGCAATCTGTTGAACCGCGACGAGGGATTGGGCGTCCGGGCCTTGAGGCTCCTTGACGTCCGCCTGCCCAGGCCGCGTGATTTCGAGCTGCTGGATGGCGGCGTGCTGGGGTTGAACCTGCTCATGATCGTGGAAGAATGCAGTCACTTGCTGATCCTTGACGCGGTCAATGTCGGCAAGCCTGCGGGAACGGTCGTCGAATTAAGTAAAGAACAAATTCCGCTCTTTGCCGGCATCAAGCTTTCGCAGCACCAGGTTTCCTTTCAGGAGGTGCTGGCCATGGCAAAAGTGCGCGGGCATCTTCCCGAATGCCTGAACCTGGTAGGTGTCCAGCCCGAAGACGTTTCCCTGGGGCTGGAACTGAGTCCGACTGTGGAAAGCGCTTTGCCGGAAGTGCTCTCCAGGGCCAAGGCGGTTTTGCAGTCATGGGAATGATCGAAAGCAATCAGGTGAGACGCTTCCAGTCATGGATTACTTTTTTTTAGACGCCGTTCCCTGGGAATATAGCCAAACGCTTTATCATGCGGCGGCGCACCTTGGCCGGGAATCCTTGATCGTCCTACGCCCGGCTACGCCCTACCTATGCATTGGCTACCACCAGGATGCCCAGCAGGAAATCGACTTGGACTTTGCTCGTCAGAACAATATTCCCGTGTTCCGCCGCGAGGTCGGCGGCGGGTCGGTATATCTGGATGGGCAGCAATTGTTCTTTCAGCTGATCGTTCGCCGTGACCGTCCCGGTGTGCCGGCCAAAATCGACGAATTTTATAAAAAATTCCTGCAGCCGGTCGTTGATACTTTTATACGCTTCGGCGTCGCGGCGGAATACAGGCCGGTGAACGATATCGTGTGCAAGGGCCGCAAAATATCGGGGACCGGGGCCGCGCAGGTGGAGGACATGCTGATCCTGGTGGGGAATTTCATCCAGAACTTCAATTACGAAATGATGTCCAAGTGCCTGCGTGTCCCGGATGAAAAATTTCGTGACAAAGTACATAAGACCATGGTTGAAAACCTGACAACATTTTTAAGAGAAACAGGCTCCATCCCGGGGAATGCGGACCTGGCAGCGGAATTGGCCAGGCGCTATGCGCCGCTGCTAGGAGAACTGGTTCAAAAACCGCTTGATGAGGAATTGACTCGAAAAGCGGATGCGCTCCTTGCCGAAATGAACACCCCGGAATGGCTGTTAGCCAATGACCGGCGCCGGCCCGATGCCAAACAGGTGAAGATTGCCGAGGGAGTTTATATCATTCAGAAAATACTCAAGACCCCGGGCGGGTTGATTCGCGTTACCGCTGTAAACCGGGATGGGAGGCTAAAGCAGGTCCATATCTCCGGCGATTTTTTCTTTTTTCCAGCAAGCAGGATTATCGACCTAGAAAAAATGCTTGAGGATGTGCCTGCAGAAACAGCAGCGATCACCCATGTAGTCGAGATGTTTTATCAACAACAGGGGATCGAATCGCCCGGAGTGGTTCCGGCTGATTTCGGTAAAATCGTTGACAGCAGGTGAGATTTTTATTTATTCGGAGGTTTGCCATGTGGAAAAAAACGTTTCTGCTGGTCCTGGTGGCATTGTTGGCATTTGCCGGCCTTGCGCCCGGACAGACGGTGGAATCCATGCTTGATCAGGCCAAGGAGCAATATCAAGCCGGGGCCTATCAAAAAACCATTGATCTTCTCCTTGAAGCCCTCTCCCTGATCAACAAGAAGCTGCCCCTGCAAATCAGCCATTTATGCTTATGTGACCGGGTTGATGGCCACCGCGACTACCAGGCCAAGCCCGGCTTCACCCTGGCCCAGGGAGAGCCCTTTCTGCTCTATTTCGAAGTGGAAGGCTACAATACCTTAAAAGACGGTGAAAAATATTGGGTTTCCCTGGCGCAGGATGCCCAGGTCGTAGATAAGGAAGGCAAACTGATCTTTGACGAAAAGGACTGGGTTGTGCTGAAAAATGACTATGACTCTCCGGTTGTACCGGTCTACTTCACCAACCGTCTGACCGGGATGGAGAGCGGCACCTTTACCGTTACCATTACCGTGAAGGATGAATACAAGAAGCAAACCATCCAGAAAGTATTCGATTTTACCGTGCAGTAACCCGGGCCGGGCCAGGAAATTCTGCGGATCGATTGGTGAACGGGTGACGGATGGGGCCGCATAATCAAATTCTGTCCTGAAAAACTCAAGACCCGGATCAGTGAATTGTATATTTTGTAATATAGCCATGATACAATATCGCCGGATTATAAGGATCAAAAGGGTATTCTTTTATGAAAATGAATCATAAAAAACAAGATCAGGGCCATGGTTTTGGAACGGCGCCGGTTTTTCTGGCGGCGATCAGCACCATATTGGGAGCCATACTATTCCTTAGATTCGGTTTTGCCGTCGCCCATACCGGTTTATTCGGAGCTATATTAATCATTTTAATAGGCCATGCCATCACCATTCCCACGGCATTGGCCATTGCCGAGATCGCCACCAACCTGAAAGTCGAAGGCGGCGGGGAGTATTTCATCATCAGCCGCTCATTCGGCCGCACTGTCGGTGGGACGATCGGCATCTCGCTCTATTTTTCCCAGGCCATATCGGTGGCATTTTATATGATCGCTTTTGCTGAAGCTTTCAGTCCGGCTTTTTCCTGGATTCGCTCTCAGCTTCATATTGATCCCAAACTATGGATGATCAGTATTCCGGCAACCCTGATCCTGTTAATGGTCATTTTGAAAAAGGGGGCCAATATAGGTGTATCACTCCTTTGGATTGTGGTCGTTACTTTGGGAATATCATTGCTTTTCTTTTTTCTGGGAAAATCGGCTACGCCGATTCACAAATTGGACATTTTTGCAAAAGTCAGCAATCCCCGCAGCTTTTTTTTGATTTTTGCCATCGTCTTTCCGGCATTTACAGGCATGACTGCCGGCGTGGGCCTGTCGGGTGATCTGAAAAACCCGCGAAAATCCATTCCCCTCGGCACTCTCACCGCAACCATTACCGGCATGCTTGTCTATTTTTTTGTGGTCGTCAAATTATCTTTGAGCTTGGCTCCCGCAGAATTGGCCAGCAATCAATTTGCCATGAGCAAAATCGCTCTATGGGGTCCGATCATTCCCATTGGCCTGGCTGCCGCAACCATCTCTTCGGCGATCGGCTCCATTCTAATTGCCCCGAGAACCTTGCAAGCCCTGGCAACGGATGACATCTTCCCCTCAAAAACAATCAATAATTTCCTGAAATCCGGCCGGGGCAATGTGAACGAGCCCGTCAACGCCACGCTGATCACATCCGTTATCGCGCTTGTTTTTGTGTCGCTGGGCAGCGTGGATTTCGTAGCCCAAATCATCAGCATGTTTTTCATGATCACCTATGGTTCTTTGTGCCTGGTCAGCTTTTTGGAGCATTTTGCCGGAAATCCTTCCTACCGCCCCACCTTCCGCTCCCGCTGGTATTTCTCTTTGATCGGCGCCTTGGCTTGTTTCATCATGATGTTTCAAATGGCTCCCTTGTATGCCCTGGCCGCCCTGTTGGCCATCGTCGGCATCTATTTCGGCCTGAAAAGATCGTCGTCAGGTGAAGACGATCTGTCGGCCATGATCAAAGGGGTGCTCTTTCAAGCTACCCGGCGCTTGCAGGTCATAATCCAAAAAAAACGGCCGCAGGTCACATTGACAAATTGGCGGCCATCATTAATAGCAGTTTCCGAAGCCTCACTTGAGCGCCTGGCCCCGTTTGATTTGCTCCGTTGGATCTCACATTATTATGGATTCGGAACTTACATACACTTCATCAAGGGTCCGCTCGATCAGGATACCAAAAAGGAGGCAAAAGAGCGACTCGGCCAATTGATCGATCAGGCCACCATGACCCAGGCTGGAATTTATGTGGACACCATTGTTTCGCCCTCTTTTAAAACGGCGGTGGCCCAAATCGTTCAGATCCCCGGCATTGCCGGAATGGAAAACAATACCATCCTTTTTGAATTTCCAGAGAACAAACCTGCCGCCATAGGAGAGATCATCGAGGGCTGCCATTTTGCCGCGGTCATGGATTTTAATATCGCCGTGCTGAGATCATCGGCAAGGCATTTCGGTATGAAGAATAGGATCGATATCTGGCTTACCCCCGGCGATTACAGCAATACCAGCCTGATGATCCTGCTGGCCTATATAATGAAAGGGCATCGCGAATGGTCAAAATGCGATATCACCCTTTTTGCCGCTTTTGACAAAAAAGATCTGGATCGCCAGGTCGTCCATTTGAACAAATTGATCGACATCGGCCGCATTCCCATATCAAGGACCAATGTCCAAAAGATCCCCTGGGACAAAAAGAAGGTCGCTTACGAGGAATTGGTGAACGAGCACTCCGCAGGAGCCGATCTCGTGATGATGGGTTTTTCATTGACAAAACTCACTGAACAAAAGGGAGAATTCTTTGCCGGTTTCGGCCAGATAAAGGACATCCTGTTCGTGAAAGCGGGACAAAGGATCGTTATTACCGACACGGAAATTCAACCGCAAAAAGAATAAAACGGCCTTATCGTCAATTGAAAAAAAAATAAGATTGTTGAGTTTCAAACAGCCAGAAGAGGCAATATTGGCCTTGTGCGCTCATGGATCGCATTCTCGGATGCGTCTCAGCAAAGACAATTGCCATCTTCGCCAGCCCAATTATTAAAAAATCAATTTTCATTGAATTGTCACATAGCATTCACATATATCTGCCAATTTGATTGATCCAAGTATTGGGATTACTGGCGGTGAGCAAATGGCGAAGGGCCGGGCGAGATTTCTTTCCAGCCTGCTTTTATTTTAGTTAAATCTTGTTATAATTCAGCTTCTTGAATCTTTTCCCGGGTTGGACCAAATGATGAGCATATATGGTGAAATCGCGGCATTGCTAACATCTGTTTGTTGGGCGTTCAACTCTGTGGTATTTACCCGGGCCGGGAAGCGGGTGGGGGCGGTCACCGTCAACTACGTCCGTTTGTGGATCGCATTCCCGGTCTTGCTATTGCTTCATCTGCTGCTGTTCGGAACCCTGTTCCCTTTCGATATAGAGCCGCGCCGCTTTCTCTACCTAGGAGTTTCGGGCTTGATCGGATTTGTCATCGGCGATGCCATGCTGTTCGAATCCTTTCTGCTGATCGGTCCGCGCCTGGCCATGCTGTTGTCGCTTCTCGTACCGATTTTCAGCGCCATATTGGCCTGGGCATTGCTGGGAGAGAAGCTGCTGGTAATGGAAATCGTCAGCATCTTGGTGACCATCGGCGGTATTGCCTGGGTGGTGGCGGAGAAGATAGCTCCGGTCGAGTCGTTCACTTCCAGGGAACCGCGAAAATACCGCCTGGGCATCCTGTTGGCCGTGGGCGGTGCCTTAGGCCAGGCGGTGGGGCTGCTGTTCTCCAAGCTGGGACTGGCGGGCGGCTATTCAGCCATTTCCGCTACCCTGGTCCGCGTCAGCGCCTCCGCCCTTGCCCTGGCGGTCCTCAGCCTTTTCCAGGGCAAGATTCATGCCCACCTGGCTAAAATGAAAGATAAAAAAGCGCTGCTGGAGATCACCGCCGGGGCTTTGACCGGGCCGGCCTTGGGAGTCGTTTTGTCATTGGTGGCCATCGCCCACGCCTCTATCGGCGTCGCCTCCACCCTGATGTCCCTCACTCCTGTAATTTTGCTGCCGGTGGCATATTTTCTTTTTAAAGAAAAAATCACTCCCCGGGCAATTATCGGAACCATGATCGCCTTGTTGGGTGTCACCCTGCTCTTCGTAAATTAATTCGCCGCATTCACAAGGAAGCAGTTTGTTTTTCCCGGCGACTGGTGGCGGTGTTTTTCGATTGTGATTTATTTTTTTGATTTTTATGCTATATTTCCTCCTTACAAGAGGAGGGGCGCATGAAAAAACTCGGAACCATGGTTTTGCTGGGACTTGTTTGGGTCACGTTTTTCCAGTTGTCCTGCAAAAAGGCCAAAAGCCCGCAGGACCAGGCGTGGTACCGCTACATCAGCGCCTACACTTCGGGTGACATTTCCCGCAAGGCCCAGGTCCGGGTCCTTTTCGTGGGCAACGTCGGTACTGAGGGCCAGGATCCGGCTGAACTCGAAGACTACCTGGAATTCAGCCCGGCCCTTTCCGGCAAAACAGAATGGCGATCGCCCCGCGAACTGGTCTTCACCCCGGACCGGGAACTGGTCCCGGGCATCCTGCATCGCGCCGTCCTGAACATCCGCAAATTCATGAGCCTGCCGCGCGAATATGCACGCTTCGAGTTCACTTTTTCGGTGATCCGCGAGTCGCTGGCGATCAACCTGGAAGGACTCACTCCGCTCGACGAGATATCGCCCAACCGCTTCCTGCTGCGCGGCATACTGACCAGCCGCGACAGCCAGGAGGGCGTTGCTGTCAAAAAGATCCTCTCCGCCCGCCATGCGGGGAAGGCCCTGGCCATCGACTGGGCGCACGAGAACGAAGGGCGGAGCCACAGCTTCGTCATTCGGGACATCCAGCGCCTGGAGCAGCCCAGCCAAGTCGAGGTGAAATGGGACGGAGCTCCGGTCGGCGCCGAGCAGAAAGGCTCGCGCCAGGTCGATGTGCCTTCGCTGGGCCAATTCGACCTTCTGGAGGCCGAGGCGGTCCTGGAGCCGGCCGCGTGTGTCCTGCTGCGCTTTTCCGACCCTCTGAAAAAAAACCAGAACCTGAAAGGCCTGGTCACCATACCGGGGCACGAACCCACCTTCGAGATCGACAATAACGTGGTGCGTGTCTATTCCAGCAAGGGCTTCGACGCTGCGGTCGAAGTCAGCATCAACCCCGGCGTCCGCAATTTCAACGACCGCAGGCTGGAGAAGAATCTCAGGCGAACGTTGTCCTTCCAGCGGTTGTCGCCGCAGGTCCGTTTCGTGGGCAAGGGCGTCATACTCCCCGAGAAGGAAAAACTGACCATTCCTTTCGAGGCGGTCAGCCTCAGATCCATCCAGGTAACGGCGTTCCAAATCTTCCAGAACAATATGGCCCAGTTTTTCCAGCAGAACAACCTGGAAGGCCGGGAAAATCTCTCCATGGTCGGCCGTTTCCTGTGGCGCAGGACCGTGCCCCTCAGCGACCAAGCCGGAGAAACTGGCAATTGGCGCCGCTACAGCCTGGACGTGACCCAGCTCCTGAGTGAGAACCCGGGAAGCATTTTTCGCATTATCCTCTCCTTCAACCGCGGCAATTCGGCCTATCCCTGCACCAACAATGATGCGCCGGTCCCGGAACCCTCCCTGCAGAA
>Ga0268280_1000034_pt1 | contig 138212 bp, 128 predicted proteins | sample saktaG_9_FD_190139 | JGI IMG/M metagenome (GOLD analysis project Ga0268280, IMG submission 190139) | Saline water microbial communities from Sakinaw Lake, British Columbia, Canada - sak_2011_5_24_40m | ecosystem: Environmental > Aquatic > Non-marine Saline and Alkaline > Saline ...
GGTCCATCTCCAAGTAGCACTTCCGACAATGCATCTTTACCGGTGTAATAGCGGGGTAAAGCTTTAAATCATCGCGAGACTTAAATCTATGATCAGAAAGAATCGTGAGTTCGCCACACTCTTTATGTCGGGCAGAGTAATTGATAGAGAACATATGTGTAATGTAGCAAGACCTTTTATAAAACCCAAAAAATAATGCCAGAAAATCGTATATAGGCCGAATTCAACACCAAATAAAAATTCTATGGAATCGATTCGCCATAAGGAAACAAAAAATATTCCAGAAAAAATTTGGCGGAAGCACTTTGACCCTCCTCTCGACATTGTTTCCTATCCTATATCGGTGTAGAAGCAACTCCTCGGCTTGGCGGAATCACGGGTTGAGGCTCTTGGGTCCCATACTATCTCAGTCGGTATAGCGGGAGATTATCTTTTTGGGGTGAAGGTCACATGAGATCGATAGCTTAAACCTGTCTGGGTCTTTCAGACGGAATACTTGTGCACCCCAGGGCATGTCGGTGTTTGTTGGGTACAGTGCTTTATTGATTCATTATCTTAATCAATTTAATAGCTATTTCTTTTAAATCCTTTTGACATGGATAAGGAGCATACACATAATAGATCTTATTATTTATCGAGTATATATTCATTTTACTTACACCAATAATACCATCATAATAAATAGTCTTGCCTAATCCACCATAGTTACTATCTAAATAAATCCCTAATCCCAATTTATCATTTTGTGCGTCTGAACCGTCAAGATTGTAAGATTTTGACATTATAGAAAACTCCTTTTGCTTTGAGATAAATCCAAATGTTTTAATAGCATCTTCTGCTGTACTGACCATCCCACCAGCATATCCTGGCGCAGCCCAATGATAAGGCCAAGGATTCACATAGCATTTAGGATATTTTGCTTTCCCATCATCCATTTTGATTGAGGGTGCAATTGAATGGAAATTTTCTAATACTAAATTTTCAAATGTCTTTTTCAATTCTTTTTCAAGTATCAAACCCAATAGATTAAAGTTTGTATTTGAATATTCCCAACTTGTACCGGGCTTAAACATAAGCTCTTTATTTTTATATGCAATATTTATTGTCCGCTCAACGGTTACAATTGAATCAGGATGGTTTGGAACCAATCTTACAAAATCCCGTATTCCACTTGAATTGAGTAATAACATTTTGACAGTAATTGAATCTGACAATGTATAACCATCTTTTTGGGGAAACCACTTGCTTATCGGAGTATTTAAATCAATACCATTTTTTAAAATGAGATAACTGATTATTGGCTTACTTGTAGGGCAAGCAACTCTAAGTTCATCATCTTTGCTAATTCCACCAACCGTCCAAATAGAAATCCTTCCGTCTTCATTGCAACCAAATAATAATCCTGTATTATTCCCATCATCTTTTATGAAAGAATTCATTGTTGATAATATCAAATCATCATGTCTGTTTTTACATCCAAGCAAATTAAGAATTAAGAAAAGAATAAATGTCGTCTTTTTCATGTTTTCATTGTTTACTAATTGCGTTTGCATTGTACCTAACGTTGAGTGTATGGAGCGTGCGAGGTTTCGTGGAGGCCACACTATCAACCGTTACTGACTTCACCAGCGAACTTTAAACTTGCAAATTGCTCTGAAACCCGCATGACTTATACACTGTGTTGTGCATTCGTTATTATTTTATTTTCATTTCACAGTTATTATTACATTTCCTTTTTTATGTCCCTTATCAACATATCTGTGTGCATCAACTATTTGATCCAATGAATAAATTTTGTCTATAACAGGTCTTATTTTCCCGTTTTCAGTAAGTTCTTTAAGTATAGTCAAATTAGCTTTACAAACCGCACGTTCTCCTGGATTTCCATCATCAACTGATATAAATTTTCCATTGAGATTTAATGCTTTTTTGTATTGTAAATGTGAACTCTTTTTCTTCCCGACAGCATCAAATATTAAATCATATTGCTTCCCAGTATCCGTAAAATCCTCCTTTGTATAGTCAATTACTGTATCTGCTCCCAATGATTTGACTAATTCTAAATTAGCAGTACTACACACGCCTGAAACCTCTGCACCAAAATGCTTAGCTAGTTGTATTGCAGAAGTTCCTACTGCTCCAGAAGCTCCATATATAAGAACTTTTTGTCCTCTTTGAATATTTGCTTTTTTCAAATAAAATAAAGCTAATGTTCCTCCAAAAGGAATTGCCGCTGCATCTTCAAATGATGTATTGGATGGCATCAGAGCAATTGCGCTGGATTCGGGAATACATATATATTCGGCATAAGTACCAAATCGCATTAATGTATGAGCATATACCTTGTCTCCCGTTTTAAATTGTTTTACATTATCACCTACTTTTTCAACCTCTCCCGATAATACAAGTCCAAGTATAGATTTTCTTGGTTTTGTTAAACCTAACGCCAATCGTGCCAGAATCCACTGTGTAAGAGGCAACTTAAAACCCCGAATAATGCAATCACTTGCAGTAACTGAGGTCGCAAATATTTTTATTAGCACTTCATTTTTCTTAGGTGTTGGTTTATCAACCTCCACCATCTTTAGGACTTCGGGAGGTCCGTATTTAGTGCAGATAATTGCTTTCATCAGTTCCCTCCTGATTCATTTGTAAACCCGGAAGCGATTGCTGTTGGATTGAATCCCTTTACGATCAGCCATACCGCAAAAACCATTTCTTGCAGGCCTAATGGAGCTTCCATAAGCAGATAGAACGTAGAACGCGGACCATGTCCGAATAGAGGTAAAAAGCCTGACGCTAAATACAATGCGGCTCCAATAAGACCCCAACCTGATAGCCATTGAGGAATGAGTTTTGAGCGATATAATATATAATTTAACATCAGGGCACTTAGGCTGAAAACGATAGATGAACACACACCGCCTCCCCATTCACGCACAGCCAGTAATAAAGCGCCTGATGTTTGGAAATAGGAAGCGTCCGGAGCACCTGCTTTTATAAATTCCCGACTTAATGTTAATAGTGTCAGCAGGCTGATTACCCCGAGAGTAAGGATTACGACCTCAATAGTCCTGGCAACGATATACCCAATAGCCAGACTTTCATTATGTTTTTTTAAGATTGGGTACATCCAAATTGCCATACCGGCAATTAAAACAGCCATAGCAAACTCCAAGAGCGTTCCTATCAACACGTGGGTTTCATTCGCTGAAATATTGGACAAATAACTTGGAGCATCAAGATTAGACCCCAAAAAAACAAAACTTAGTATGCCTGCAACCGTCGCAGTTATGAATAATACGCCGACAATTGTTGCGGTCTTTCTGCTTGTATTCATTTTTCCCCCTTTTTATATAAATTGTTTTGTACAGTTACTTTGTTAGACTTTGTTGTTGTGTCCCACAGTTATCACTACATTTCCTTTTTTGTGTCCTTTGTCAACATATCTATGAGCCTCGACTATTTGTTCAAAGGGATAACATGTATCAATTACTGACTTGAGCTTTCCTGCTTCGCAGAGTTCTTTTAGAAAGATCAGGTCTTGTACCTTTAACTTAATGTTGCCTGACAAATCAAAAGCGGATATATAGATTCCTGACTTCGTCAGAGAATTTTTGCGTTTTGAAGATGCAATCTTGCCTACTGCATCAAAAATAACGTCATACGCATCGCCGCTTTGTGTAAAATCTTCTTGCGTGTAATCGATTAACTTATCGGCTCCCAGAGATTTCACCATTTCCAAATTCGCAGTACTGCATACTCCCGTAACTTCTGCCTCAAAGTGCTTGGCAAGCTGTATTGCATAAGTGCCAACGCTGCCGGAAGCTCCATAGATTAATACCTTTTGCCCCTTCTGTATATTTGCTTTTCTAAGATTAATCAAGGCGGTTAATCCGCCATTAGAAATCGGGGCGGCTTCCTCGTAGGACATATTGGTTGGCTTTATTGCAAGAATCCCATCTTCAGGAATACAGCAATACTGGGCATACGTGCCAAATCTAAATTCAGTGGAGGCAAAAACAGGATCGCCTACTTTAAATAGCGTAACATCTTTGCCTACTGCTTCAATGTCTCCGGCCAGTTCCATTCCAAGTATTTTTTTTCTAGGTCCCTTGAAACCCACTATGATTCGCATCAGCGGCTTGAAAAAGAAATCTTTTACTGGCCCTAAACCAGGCTCAAAACGCCGAATTTTAGTATCTCCTATGTGTACTGTTGTTGCATTTACTTTTATCAGTACCTCATTATCTTTAGGAAAAGGTTTTTCTACATCTTGAAACTGAAGAACCTCCGGCGGCCCATATTTGGTGCATATCACTGCTTTCATTTGTGTTCTTTCTATTTCTTATTTGGTTTGCTCAACTACGCCCTTTGTAATTCGCGTGTTCTAACGAACCTCCGGCGGTCCATATTTGGTGCATATCACTGCTTTCATTTGTGTTCTTTCTATTTCTTATTTGGTTTGCTCAACTACGCCCTTTGTAATTCGCGTGTTCTAACGAAGAACCTCCGGCGGTCCATATTTGGTGCATATCACTGCTTTCATTTGTGTTCTTTCTATTTCTTATTTGGTTTGCTCAACTACGCCCTTTGTAATTCGCGTGTTCTAACGATGGCGTCTATGCTGCGTGCAAACGCTCCTCTGCGCTGGAATTAAAGTTTATATTACTAAGTTTTAAATCGAAAATGTATTGAAAGGATTGGTTTCAATATGCTATTGCAAATATCGAACAGCAACTCCCTGTGCACCACCACCACCACTTACTGCCATATTGAATTTAAACCCAATGATTGCATCGGCACCATATTTTGCAGCTTGTTCTCTTAAATTATCCTTTAATTGATCTCCAGCCCTATAGGCATCACTCGTATAGGTGGAAACATATCCCAGGACCTCATAATTGCTTGAAGGATTCGTGGTTGAATAAACTTTAATGTTTTTAGAATCAGTTTGTGTGTAAGACTTGGTAGTCTTCATGTATACAGCGTTACCTGTGCAACCAATCAATATAAATATTGATAATAAAAGCGATATTACAGATATGGTAATTTTCATTTGAGAGCTCCTCGTAGATTTAATTGATATACTTCACTGCTGTGCCAGACACAAAATATGAATGGATAGGAATAGGAATAAAAATAATAATCAGCGTCTGTGTTTGAATTTGCACTTCCAGGTTTATTATTGCATCAGCTCCCATCTTAGCTGCCTGCTCACGCAAGAATTCAATACCATGTTTTTCCGAATTACCCCCTACAACAAGACTCCCTAGTTCTTTCGCAGGTGGAGTTTTTTCACCTTGGAAGAATACTTGTACTTTCTCTGTGGTAGTAGCAGAATATGATTGCTCATCATTTGTTAATGTCGCATGGTATGGTGTGCATCCCACGATACCCGAGACTAAAAATATCAAAAGTAACCATTTTACAGTCGACATAGAGATCCCCATTATTTATTTTTGTTTATTGTTGTTTTTTCCATATATCCGTTTATAAGGATAAATGAAGTATGATTAGTTGTGTACGTTAAAGATTATGGATGCTGATTGTTATTTGTTCCATGAATAATTTGTGATATTAATCGATGTCCCGATATTCAAGAAAATACCCCCCCAACCTAATTATTCTATAAACGTTCTATATTCACCTACAGAGTGGCGGCTTTGATACGAACGAGGAGATGGCGTGATATAGCTCTCATATGAATATTTAATCGGGACACTACGATATCCAACCTCGACAACAAAACATCTCGATCCTCATGCGAATTCATATCCTGAGCCACGATCAAGCTCTACTTCGTTACTCTTGAAGTCTTGGATTAGGACATCGGATGAAACCGAAGAAATTACACCTATTGATGCCAGGGCATAGAGAGCACCAATATTAAAATAATATCGTCCAATTATTCCTGGTATTAATACGGAAGTGACTTATAATTGTTACGTATCAGAGCCTACCGGACAGATGAGGGTGTGAACGAACTCCAATTATTGAGAAAGTAAATATCCTTCATCAGCAGGATATTCATGAAGGATTTGGCGAGGCGTTTCTACCCGATGCATTACAAGTGAAACTCAAGAATGCGTCGAAAGAGCTAGGGTGGCAGTATCTCTTCCCTTCTTCTTTTCAAAACCCCCACACTTCTACGGATGCAACGGATCTAGACGATATCCATGAAAATGATACTTCAGATTCCGCCTTGCGGCGGACACCCTACGGATGATTATAATACCCGGCCGACATTCGGTGATAAGAAGGCTTCAACCTCCAAGTTGATGATACTGCACGGCACAAAAAAAGCCGGTGGAAAACACACCGGCTTTAGCGAAAACGGTTATTTTCGTCTTATCCGCGGAAACAACAGGAGTCCTACAATCAGTATCAGCACTCCTCCTGTTACAACTGTTGCCCAGGTATTAGCAATACGGGATTCGACAGTCATGGTATAGCCTAAAAGAGCAAACTTATCTTCATTGAAATGCCACACAACCTTGTCCCCCTCCACCGTATTCGCATTAGTGTTCAAGACGATCCCGGGCATTTCTACTTCGTTCACATAATCGCCCCCCGCGTCTAACATAAATTGGACTTTAGCTTCGATCGACTTCATAATACCGTCGATCTGCCGCCCCAATTTACCGCTCAATTTCAGACCAAGGATCTTTTCCAGATATTCGACGACTTCTTTTGGCTTGTCACCAATGTCATGAAAATCAATTTCCTTTTTCTTCGAAATAAAAACACTCACGGGGAGAGATGGATCATGAAGTTGTTGTACCGAATCGATTAATTGTTTATAAAATTCTTCGTAGATGTTCGTCATGACGAACTGGTCCGTCTTCTCTTTTAACGATTTACTCGTATCTCCCTTTTCATATTGAGCATATTCTTCCTGGGTCAAGAAGTCCCTCAGTTGGATCCTCTGGATCAGAAAGCAGGGCTTATACGTTTCCTGATAGCTGAAGTAGGTAAAGAACCATCGGAATTTCTTTTCAAACTGGATGTCAACGCCAACCTTGTCTGCTCTTTTATATTCGTTATTCAGCTGGCTGACATCATCAAACCGCTTCGTGGCAACATAGACCTTTTCCGTATCACCCTCCAGCCGGGTCTCCCAGCTTTTATCCGACGGGACAGGAAATGTGGATACTGTATCGCTGGCGGGATGGACAACGACCGTTCTCATACACGAGCCGTCGCTATTGATCTTCGTCGTTGTCTTCTTCTCCTTCTTACACCCCGATGCAGTTAGCAAAAGCATAACGATGAGAAGAAGAAACCGATATTTAAGTAACATGTTCATGGCCGTCCTTTCTTAAGATTATTTTGTTCCAATTCTTTTTTCAGCCGTTCGATTTCCTTCTGGAGAGCGGCTACTTCTTCACGATTCTTCTCAGAACCGATGAAGGAAGATTCTTCTCTCTTATATTTGTCCCATATCTCGTTCAGGCGTGTCCGGGATGCTTCATCCAATGTTTTGTACCCATTGAGCAGAGTTTGCAAATCCGCTTTCTTCATAAGAACCAATGTATTCGTCAGTTCCACGGACGATATTGTTCCATTCGACAGACCGTAGAGCTCGCGCAGGAAGTTTAGGACGTTGATTTCCTGTTGGAAGATATTGGCACGGCTGATCTTACTCTTTTCGTCCAACCGTTGTTCCAGATGTGCGATGGCTTTCGTATCGTTGTATTCCATAGACACATACGACATTCCACACATGAGGATGATGATACCGCAAGCGAACCGAATGATCTCCTTCGTGAAGAGAGCGTCCAAACGATCGAGGAATGGAGTCGTACCGGTATCTGCTGCCAATCTCCTGGCGTTCACGATTTCAACGATAATAGATTCTGTCAACGCATGCTCATTTCGGATTCGGGGTACAGTTCCTTTCAAGCGGGCAAGCAGCCGGTCTGCATTCGAAATGTTCTGAAAGACCGTAGAACAAGCTTTGCAGCCAGCAAGGTGCTTTTTGATAGATTCCCACTCAGCGGGATTCAGTTCCTCGGTTCTTGCCGAGTACAGAAGGTGCTGCAGTTCTTTGCATTTCATATTCTCGCCTCTGCTGGTGCTAATTTCTTCCTGATGCTTTGCCGTGCATAGAACAGGTTCGTCTTGATCGCGGATTCTGGCATTCCGGTAATATCGGCGACTTCATCAATGGTCAGATCCTGTAAATCTCTTAGGAGAAAGATCATCCGTTGTTTATCAGACAATCCATCGGCAAGAGATTTGATCAACGATGCCATATCTTTGTTGGACAATTCCTGTCCCAGGTCGAACTTGTCAATACAGTCCTCGGTGGAGGAATTGCTGTTCAGTCTCGCAAACACTCTCGTTCTTCGTTTGTTCATTTTGATTCTATCATAACAGAGGTTGACAACAATCCTGTACATCCAGGTCGTAAACTTCATTCCCGGATCGAAATCCTGCAAGTGTTTCCAAATCCTGATAAAGCTTTCCTGAACAATGTCTTCAGCGTCATCTTCATCGCACACAAATCTGAAAGCTATTGCGTACGCATACGATTGATGGCTTTTGACGATCTTTTCAAAAGCCGGAATATCCCCTTTTTGGGCTTCTTCGATGAGAAGTTCAAGCGAATCAACCATGTTATTATTCATCATTCGAGGGTTTCTTTGTTCTAGAAATGATACGACACAAAAAGATAAAAGTTAAAAAGGAAGGATACTATCGACACAAGCAGAAGCGAAATTCGCAGGGTGAGCTACACAGGGGAGGAAAAGGCCAATTCCTGTATAAAAGTGAATATTCATCCCTTGCCCTCCCTTCGCCATTAAAACGTCTGCTTCTCACAGCATTGCCACGATTGCTTCTACACTGTGTCGTTTTTTGCCCATGACTGTCTCCTTTGATCCATAATATACTTTTTACTAAGCTGATCTTGGATCACTTTTTTGGGGGGCAGTGCGTTGTCAGGTTTGCATAGGATTCTTCAATATTTTTTCTAACACGAACAGACTCCTACCTATATACTCTATTTAGCTGATCGAATGGAGTCTTTTTTAGGATTCGCTCCACACTCAATCAGTGGCCATTCTTAGCCCTCATCCCGAACCTTCTGTCTAATATGATATGTTGTCAATTATGCCCTTTGAAGCATAAATTCTTGCCAAAAGCTTGTAATCCCCTATTTACCTCTGTGTGGAGTTGTTGAGGGAGTAAGTGAGAATAGATTTCCGTTGTCTTGCTTGTTGAATGTCCAAGTAACTTTTGAACTGCATATAATGACGCCCCCGAGATTACTAAAGCCGAGGCGAAAGAATGCCGGAGAGAGTGAAAATGCAGTTTATCGTTGAGTCCCGCACGCCGGATATATCTCTTGAACTTCTGGGAGACTGTTCCTTCCTTCAACGGTTTTCCCTGTCCATCATAGAACACTGTTGCGCATTCAAACCGGACATGCTCCTTCCGATCCTTCAGCAAACGGCAGACTTCTTCGCTCATAGGCACTGCACGGCTTCGTTTGGATTTTGTGGTAAAGGTTTCGGTGTTCTGCACAAGAATCACTTTTGAGGTGAAATCTATATCATTCCATCGAAGGGCAAGGAGTTCCCCAAGACGTAGCCCTGTGAGAAGTCCGGAGATACACAATTCCCTGAAGTCCATATCCCCTACGACTGAGAGAAACATCCGAAAATCAGATTCGGTGAAGAATACCGGGAGTATTTCTCTTCCCTTAGGTTTTAGGACCTTCCGGAATGGATTTTCTTCAAGATAGTTCCATTGAACAGCTTTTTCGAAGGCAGAGGCGAGCGAACCATAATACTTCCGTGCTGTCCACTCAGATGCTTCCCTCTTCTTCACACTCAGAAAATGCTCGATCTCTCTAATCCCGATCGCCTGCAGCGGCTTATCCCCTTCCACTCGAATAAATTCCCTAAATGCTGTTTCGTACGTTCTAAACGTTTTTTTGGATAATACGCCAGAAGCATATTCGAAGTACTGCTTTTCAAATTCTGAGAGGACAATTCTTTTGAAGTTGAGTTTCTCCTGGTATTCATCTGCCTTGAATTGCAATAGGAAGTCAAACGCTTCAGATTTCTTCCTACACTTTGTTGAGATCTTGAATCTCTTTCCCGTTTCATCACGATAAAAGAGATAGTAGACATCGCCGCTTTTTGAAAGGAACATTATACACCTCCTGAAGAAGGAGGTGAAAAAGGAGAAGGCACAGTGCCGAGTATAGTGCCAAGTTGAATTTTAACGATTGAAAAAGGCCAAATTGAAAGGGTTTTGTGAAGCTTCGAGGGATTTACGAAACCGCTGCTCTACCACTGAGCTACTTCAGCATCTTGATTTGATATGAAAATATAGCCAAAAAGTCCCCCACGAGCAACATGATTCTATGACCCGGATACTTGACAATGAAACAGCAACTCTTTATCATCTGATAGAGTCACGGACTCAGGAAATCGTTCTTTTCTCAACCAACGTACGGAGGAACTTATGAGGCCTGCTAACGTCCCGCTCTCAAAGGAGCTTAAACCAAGCAAGATGCTCCAGCGGAAATTGGGAAATCTTGATCAGAAGTCAAAGATCAAAAACCAGAGCACAAAGCGGCAGCGCATCGTACTCAGCGTTACCGCGGGTCACGTTCGAGGAGGACATTCGTTCCATTGATAAATAAACACAAAGCATCTATTTTTCGCCTCTCGATTTCCGAGAGGCTTTTTTATGAAGAGAAATCATTGTACACGAATATGACCGTTTTACGGATTATTTTCTTCTTGACAATTTTTGTTTTGTTTCCGGGTCATTCCCCTGCACAGTCTTTGATCCATGGCTCCCGACTTGAAAAAAAAATTGCATTGACCTTTGATGCCTGTCCTTCTTTTACACGCGGCGGATTCGACGAACGGATTACACGCATTCTCATAGATTCTGGCGTACCGGCGACATTCTTCCTCAGCGGCAAATGGATTGAACGGCATCGGCGCATCGTACGTGACCTCGCTTCGGTACCCGCGTTTGAATTAGGCAACCACACTTATTCCCATCCCCATTGCATAACTATTCCCGATGATAGTCTTCGGCGTGAAGTGCAACGTACGGAAGCTCTCTTAACGAACATTACAGGGACTTCGTCGCGCCTTTTTCGACCGCCGTTTACTGAAACGGATCAACGGGTAGACAGCATTCTTCAAACACTCGGATACACAACCGTACTGTACGATCTCGCTTCCGGAGATCCTGATTCCACAATTTCACAGGATCGTCTCTTGCGGTACGTTGTCGCAAAGACCCGCAATGGCTCGATCATTGTTATGCATATCAACGGCCGCGGATGGCATACTGCAGAGGTCTTACCGGAGATTATTCGATTGCTGAGGAATAAAGGTTTTACTTTTGTGAAGGTGAGTGAATTCCGCAAAAAGGGATAGTATCCCTGTAGACCTAAACCTTGCGGGAATATTCTCGTACACTTATATTCGTTTCAGCAGAACAAATGTCGTATCGTCTCTTAACTCAGCCCCTTTCCGATGAAGAGATAATTCCACGACGATACGGTCACGAATACTTACCATCGGTTCGTTAGCAGAAGATTTGATCAACGAAGATATGCGATCTGTACCAAATTCCTTTCCCCAATGATCTACCGACTCGCTGACACCATCGGTGAAAAGAAACAATACATCATTCTTATCAATGTGAATGGATTGTACCTCCAACGAAGATCCAAAATCGGAGGTCGATTGTTCACCGTTTGTTGAAGGGGCCATTCCTACGGCAATACCATTCGGCTTCATCCAGGAGACGCTGTCTTCTTTCGATCGGTAGAGCAGCGCCGGCGGATGCCCTGCACGGCAGAATTCGAGTTGACCATTCGCATGGATCTTCACGAGGAAGAGAGAAAGGAAATAGCTCCGTTTCAACTGACCATAAACATGGGAGTTCAGTCGCAGCAACAGTTCTCTCGGATCGCTGGTTTCAGTTGCGAACAATTGGAGTGCCGTCTGCATTTTCACGACATACAGGGCAGAGGAAATTCCTTTCCCGGAAACATCTCCAATCACCACAAGCGTCGAACGGTCCGGGAGAGTCAGAATATCGTAATAATCGCCTCCGACCTGTTTTGCCACATCGCTATGGGCGGCAAGTTCATACCCGGGGATCGTCACCTCACTGCTCGGCTGAAGGCTTAATTGAATATCCCTGGCAACGCCTAGCTCGTCTTTCGTGATCAATTTATCTGCAAGTTCCATTGCCAGCAAAATATTGAGAATCAAGAAGGAATAGAATGCCGAAGCTATTCGATCCTCTGAAAGGGCTACGAGAATGAAAACCAGTGCTATCGCATAGACAATTCGGCGTGCCGGAGTGAGCTTCAACAGGAAGGCAACAAAGAGATGCCAGATAAATTTGAATCCCCGCTTGATCTTATTGTGTTCCCCCTCCACCGATTTCATACTGCGCGCATAGAATTCATACATGCCGCGGACGTCCTCACTCAGCATTTTATCAAAATCCTGGCGGGTTAAATCGCGGGTAAAGATTTCGTGGATGGTGTGGAAGAATCCCATGGTTCGTGTTGATCTTTTCTTCACGATCGGTACTACGCATGGAACAGAGAAAAGTTCAGCGGAGAACGCAGTACGTTAGACAATTTCTTTTAAGAGCTCTTTTCTCGGATTCGGTATAACAACTTTATTCACTAAAAGACCCCGTTCCATGCATATTGCCGCAGCGGCATCGACCGCAGACGTGACCGAGGCTACATCGCCTGTCATGCTCACAAACGCCTTGCCTCCCAGTGCCATCGCGAGTCGAATTTCGATGATCTGCACTTGAGCAGTTTTCACCGCTGCATCGGCAGCTTCGATGAGCGAAGCTACACTAAACGATTCGACAATGCCCAGCGCCTCAAGCATATGCACCTGCGTAGTCCCGGAAATGGCCGGGAAGATGTCTCCATGGACATTGGGGATCAAAAACGTATCAATGATCATTCCTCTTCCAGCTTCTTTTCCTGCGTCGATGCTTGCACGAACAGCAGCAACATCTCCCCCGATCAATACCATATATTTGCCTGAACAAATACTCCTCGAGAGCAAGAGTTCAACGGCAGATGCTTTCAACATTGCGTCCGCAACATTGAATCCAGCGGCAATACTCGATAATTCAATCAATCCTATTGCATTCATGTCCATCATGATCTTTTCCTTCAAACTCGTTCAAGAACTACCTCGCCCTTCACCGATTTCACTCGGCCGGCGATGCTTGCGTGAATAGGAGCGCCCATCTTCCCTTCCGGGATATCTGCAACTACATCACCGATGTTTACCTGCTGTCCGGGAGAAACGGTCGGGATAGCAGCTGTTCCAAGATGCTGCTTCAACGGTAATCGGACCTGTGCAGGAGAAAAATCTTTTTCGACAAAGTGTGCCGGGACATCGTATTCCTGAACACCTAACTTCTCCATGAGTTTCTTCAAAGGGACATGTCGGCCGGCATAGATAGGGTGAATATGTACCTCGCGGTCCCCGACCCATTTCATTCCGCTGGTGCGCAGATCATGTTTCGCTTTATCGCATGCTTCTTTTGGATAGAGATCCTCCGGGCATGCATACAATGTGCATAATCCGCAGGAACAACATAACTGAGCCCACTGATTCCAGATAGCTTCACCAGTTGCGGTAAATGACAGACTCCGCATAACCTTATGAGGCTGAACATCATACCCAAGTAAGTATCGGGGACAAAACTCAGTGCAGAAACTGCATTGATCACACGCAGATTTCCCAATACGGAGCATGGATTCTATCGGGAGGAATTTTCTCTGCATGAGACGGTGGCTCTTGGGAAGGACGATCAGGCCGGCGCAGGTTTTTGTGACGGGTAACGTCAGGTCTGTTTCTATCGTTCCCATCATCATACCGCTTACACAAAGTGCATAATCCTCCACAGTTGCACCGCCGGACGCTTTGATGACCTCCGCAAATGATATCCCGGTCGGAACTTCGAATGTCGAAGGATGCGCAACCGCACCGGCAATCGTAATGTATTTCGTCGTCACTGGACGACTCTGATCGGCCAGATGCAGGTTTCTGAGCGTCTCTACATTGTTGACAACAACACCGACATCGAGAGGAATTCCCTGCGGAGGAAGAAGGCGGCCGGTTGTTTCATAAACTAAAACATATTCGTCGCCCGTCGGATAAAAATCCCCTAAAAAGTGGAGATGGATACCTGTTCCACGCAGGGCCAATTTCAAGGTATCAAATTTCTCTTCATATTTTTTCTTCACACCGAGAATGCCGCGTTGTGCACCAGTCGCCTTCATCAACAACTGCACACCGCTGACGACCGACTCCGGTTCCCGTATCATCAATTCCAGGTCTTTATGAAGAAGCGGTTCGCACTCTGCACCGTTCGCAAGAACAACCTCCGCCTTCGAGGCCGCCTTGATGTGAGTCGGGAATCCTGCGCCACCGCATCCTACAACTCCTGCCCGACGGATTTGCTCTATGACATTCATCGGACACCTGGTTGGGAAGCAGGCTGCTTGCTGAGAAATGAACCGAGATCATATCCTTTCTCAAGGAGCTGGGATTGCTGGGATTTGATAAAATCTGCGATCATTTCTGCCGAGATTGCCGGAGCAACCCCATAAATGATGTCGGTCCGGGTTCCTACGTAAAGATCACCCTTGTATGGCGTGTCCGTGTCGAACTCAACCCATTCTCCCTCCTTGAGCGGAGACATATAGAATTGTTGATATCCCGGGACCAATTTCACCATACCGACTAATTCAAAGTTGGGAACACCATCCCGTATCGCAAGAATAATTCCCCCGCTGAATCCCTTATTAAAAACCGCGTCCGTTAAAAAGGATCCATATTTATCACGGTTGGGATTGCTCACAATCCCTTTCGTCACAACCCGATATCCTGCCGGATAACCGAATAAATACACAAAAGCTCCCCATTCAAGCTCCTTCGCCTTCCCGAGCGGATAATTGAACACCGGAACATGGATCGGTGAGAGCGGCAGTTCAAGCTTCTGCCCCATGATCGCCATATCGTTTTCAGCGTCCAATGCCAAGATCTCAAGGTCGCGAGCGCCTTGCACGGCGGCGGCATAATTCGACTGACGATCTTTGATTGCAACCGATTGAATGAAGGGCGTTGGCTTTCTGTCTTCTCCTCGAAAATAAGAGATGATCGTGTCGGCAAATTGGACGACATGTGCACATGTCAGCAGAGCAATTCTATTTTTCTCATAATAGATAACTGTAGCACTCCCGGAAGCGGAGCGATTCAAATACACCTCTTTTTCTGCTTTCTCTTTGAAGAAGGGACTTTGAATGTCTCTGAGGTGAAGTTTTGCTTCCAACGGGAAGTTATAGCTCTTATAGTAAGCAATACAGCTGATCATTCTTACAGATTCTGAAATCTGTTCAAGCTGAGCAGAACATCCCCGATACGGGAATTCTGAATCATACTTTCCATCTGTGAGAATGGGATAGACTTCGCGGTACGATGCCGTTGAACAGGAAAGTGAAATACAACATGCCAGCCCAAACATTCCATGCAAGAATATTTTCGAGATTTCCAAGATCACCTCATCCAGAGAAGTGCATGTACTTTTCATCGAGCGATCCCATCTTTTTTACCAGAGAATAAGGGGAATGTGCATCAATGCAAATATTGAATATTTTAATGCGGTTTCTTTTCTTGTAGTCGGAGATAATGTTCCGAAATAAATTGCCTTCGCGACCGTATTACTCATCATCGCAAGAATAATTGCCGAAGTGAAAATCCGCACAGCGCCGTCCGATCCCTGGACTAAGGAAAGAATAAATGGATCGATATCAGAAACACCAATAATGGCCGACAAGCCAAGCAACCCTGAGTTGCCTGCAGTCATTTTCACGAATCCTGTCACAGCCGAAAGCAAGATGAACAGCGCTGCAAACCCAAGAGCAGGCCGTATCTCAAACGGGTTTTGCAGTTCCGGGATTTCCGTTTCCTCCGGCTGCAGTTCTTTTCTAAACATCCGCAGGGAGAGAACAACCCCAACACCAGCGAGGAACAGAAGGCGCGGCAGCAGATTGGGAAGAAACGAGCCGTTGATAAACCAGATAAGGGCTAGCACGCGGAGATACATGACACTGCTTGCGAGGAGTGCTGCTTGAAGCGCGCTGCTGCCCCGGGCGGGATTTGCTCGTGCCATCCTTCCAACGGAGAGTGTCACCGCCGTACTGGAAACAACGCCTCCAAGGATTCCCGACATCCACAACCCGAGTTTGGCCCCGAATTTCTTTTCCAATAAATATCCAACAAATCCAAGTGTGGACACAATGATAACGATATGCCATACTTTGGCGGGATTAATATGGAATTGAGTAAATTCCTGATTCGGCAGCACCGGGAGGATAATAATTGTAATTAAAAGGAATTTTACAGTGGCAAGGAACTCGACTTTGCTTAATCGTTCGACATACGATTCAAGCATCGCCTTTTCGGAGAGCAGTAATGTATTGACGATTCCTATTGCCATCGCAATCCAAACATCCACGAGCATTGCCAGAGCGCCAGTAATAAACGTCAGCAGTGCAGAAATTTCGCTTGTTGTTCCAAAGCGTTCCGCCCGGATTTTTGCAATATACGCCACACCTGTTAACAAGGCTATGGCCAGTAGTCCGGTTGGCAGCATAAATGTCGCACCAATTTTGAACAGCCATGCACAACCAAATCCAAACATACTGATAATGGGGTGTGTACGAACGCCGCCAAAGACCAGTTTCTGATCAACCTTTATGCTTTCCCGCTCAAGACCAACAAGGAATCCAAGTGCAAGTGCAACCACAAAACGAAGTTGAATGGTCCATTCTATGTTTCCTATTTCCATGTAATCTCCTGCTTATGAAGTGGGAAGAATTGCTGCTTCAACTTCTATCGCATGCACCACCGCCTGAAGATCGCTGGGAGTCATTCCGATAATGAAGCCGCGTTTTCCACCGTTAATATAAATTTTTGGTATGTCCAATATAGTCTTTTCCAAGTAGACAGGCAATTGATGGCGTGTTCCGAAAGGACTTGTCCCTCCGAATTGATAACCCGTAGAGCGCAGTGCCGAAGCGGAATCACTGGGCGTTACATGTTTCACTCCAAGGATTCGCGCCAGCTGCTTTATCGAGACCTCCCGATCACCATGCATTAAAACAAGGAATGGCTTTTTTTGATCTGTTTCAAAAACCAAAGTCTTTATTACGTCATGCTCGGGAACTTTAAATTCCGCAGCAAATTGATGCGTCCCTCCGTGCTCTTCGTATCGATATATATACGGGGTAAATTGAATCCCATGGTCGTGAAGCATTCTTATTGCTGGTGTCACAGGATAATCTTCTCTTCCCATTGTTCTTTCCTCCGGTTTAGTCATCAACGACGTACAATCCATACACCTAATAATGTCATTGCAGATCCCGCCACCTGTAAGGGGGTGACATGCTCGCCGATGGTAATATAGGCGATGAGAAATGCAAAGACAGGAACAAGATTATTATAGTTTGCTGTTCGGCTTGGTCCGAATTTCTTTACTCCATATGTCCAGAGGACATTTGCTGCTCCAATAGATAATGCTCCAGAGAGAATTGCCGCCAGAACGTAAGGAAAAGATACTGCACTCCAATTCATCGCCATAGCCGGGGGAAGAGCAATCAACGTTAATCCCAGAGCACCAATACCAACGGTCAGAACAGAGAGTTCGACGGCGGAATAACGTACGAGCAGCGCCTTTTGAAGTGTTGTATTGATTCCCCAGAGAATAGCAGCCAGAAGAATCAGGAGATCACCGGTAAAGCCCTCAGTACCGACCTCAATCTTCCTTCCGCTGCCAAGAATAATAAGAACAATGCCCATCAGCGATACACTCAACCCGATCCATATTCGCGGATAGAGTCGTTCTTTATTGATACGCGCACTAAAAAATGCGGTCCACAATGGTGAGGTAGAAAGGATCACCGCCGCATTGCCTGATGAGGTATGGTTAAGACCGACAATAAATGCACATTGATATACTATACTGGCAAGAAGGCCGAGCTGGAATATTTTTTTTCGATCAGACGGTTCGACGTGAATGGAGAGTGATCGTGCACGAAGAATCATCAGTAATAAGATGAAAGCGACAAGAAATCGAATACTATTGAAAACAAAGACATCTAGGACAACCAGTCCGAACTTTGTTAGTGGATAATTGGACGCCCAGATGAGGGCGACGGCGAGAAGAAGAATTTCTGTTACTCTTTCGCGAGACAGCATGAAGCACTTACCATAATAGATCAAAAACCGCCCCCCATGCATCGTGAGGCGGTTTCTTCCTTTGATAATTTCCCTTTACAGCGAAACCGGTGCAGCAAACTTTGCCAGCTCTTCGGCCGAAGCTTTTTCCACATCTGCATGGAGGCTGTTCCCATGGGCATCCATGGTAACGATCACGGGAAACTCTTTGACGCGCACATGCCACATGGCTTCCGGCACGCCGAACTCCATGAAATCCACTCCTTCCACTTCTTCTATGCAGTTGGCATAATACTGTGCTGCACCGCCGATAGCGCTCAGGTAGACAGCACCTACTTCCCTTAATGCGGCAAGTGTCTTCGCTCCCATACCGCCTTTCCCGATAACAGCACGAACTCTAAATTTCCTTATCACATCACCTTGAAAAGGCTCTTCACGGATACTTGTCGTAGGCCCCGCTGCATTCATAAACCATTTCTCGCCTTTCTTCAGTGCGACAGGGCCGCAATGATAAATCGCTCCGCCATCAAGACTCACCGGTGAATCGTGTGTCATTAAATGATGATGGAGAACATCCCGTCCCATATGCATCACCCCATTCAGGAGAAGTACATCGCCAACCTTTAAGGCGCGGACCTGTTCTTCGGCCAGCGGCAATGATAATCGAATTTCGCGCCCTGTCAGAGGAAGACTTTCTTCCTTCGCCATACGCATTACCGGTGTATCCTCCTTGTAGAGCCAGCGCGTGATAGCTCCAGTCCTTGCATCAAGAATTACTCCCAATCTTCGATACGCCCAGCAATTATACGCCACCGTCACAAAGAAGCTTGCCGGCAGACGGTGATAGCTGCCCACTTTGCAACCAATGAGCGTTGACAGTCCGCCGAATCCCATCGTCCCGATATTCAGTTTGTTTGCATTCTGCAATACATAGTCCTCGAGTTTCGCGAGTTCAGGATTCGGATTAATATCATCCAGCATGCGGAATAATTGCTGCTTGGCATAATGGTACCCGGAAGCACGGTCGCCGCCAATCGCCACGCCAATAGCACCCACGCTGCAGCCTTGCCCCTGGGCCTGCCAGACCGCATGGAGAAGACATTTACGAACTCCATCCATCGTACGATCGGCTCTGCCGAGATTGGGCAATTCACACGGGACGGAGTATTGGATGCTCTTATTTTCGCATCCGCCCCCTTTGAGGATAAGCCGGACTTCAATCGACTTCTCTTCCCCTTGCTCAAAGTGCATCACCGGACATCCTTGTCCAAGATTGTTGCCGCTGTTCTTTCCAGTGAGAGAATCGACTGCGTTCGGACGAAGCTTGCCAAGTTTGGTCGCTTCGACAATAGCCTCCTTGATTTCCTTCTGTATCAAGATCTGGTTTGTACCGGCAGGTGTTTTGATCTCAAATGTCGGCATACCGGTATCCTGGCATATGGGTGCTTCGTTGTCGCACGCCATATCAGTATTAATAGCCATGGTTTGCAGGGCTAACGAGGCCTGCGTGCCTGGTGTTTCACGCTCAATAGCCCACTTCAGTGCTCTCCGCACATCCGGCGGAAGATTCGTCGATGTTTCACTGATCAATGCAAGCATGCTTTTCTTGAATTGCGACATTTCTGCCGATGTCTTTACACTGACAGTTCGCTTCACTTTGAGTGAAGGTTTTCGTTTGGGAGCTGATTTCTTTGCAGACTTTTTTGATGGTCTTTTCGACTTTGCCATAATGATTCTCCTTGTCTATTGAGCAATTTGTAGGATTACGAATTTCGGATTACGGATTACGGATTTTGAATTTATCCTATTTTGTGTACTCATCAATCCAATCGAGCATTGTCTTGTACCACAACGCAGCATTCTGCGGCTTGACAACAAAATGATACTCATCCGGGAAATAGAGCATTTTCGATTTCACACCCTGGCGTTGAAGAGCCGTGAAGAGCTGGAATCCTTCGCTCACATCGAGCCGATAATCCTGCTGACCATGGATGACCAGGGTTGGTGTTTTGAAATTCTGAGCATATTCCATCGGTGACCATTTCTTATACAATTCCGGATTTGTGTACGGTGTCCCGCCGAATTCCCATTCATTGAACCAGAGTTCTTCGGTCGTTCCATAGGCACTCACCGGATTGAACACGCCATCATGCGAAACGATGCATCGGAATCGATCAGAGTGACCAAGGATCCAATTCATCATATATCCGCCATATGAAGCACCCGCTCCAGCGACCCGATTCTCATCAACAAAAAGGAATGTCTTAATGATATAATCGAGTCCCTTCATGAGATCTTCGTACACTTTTCCGCCCCAATCCCTGCTGATCTCATCTGTAAACTTCTGACCATAACCCGTGCTGCCGCGAGGATTCACCATGACGACAAGATATCCGCGCGAGGCAAACATTTGTGAATTCCACCTGTAATGAAATTCATCTCCCCATTGCCCCTGCGGTCCGCCATGGACAAGAAAGATCACCGGATATTTTATCGCCGGATTGAAGAACGGCGGCTTCAGGAGAAATCCCTGGACCCGCGTTCCGGCTGCTCCTTCAAACCAAAAATCTTCAACAGGATTCATCTCCAATGGAGCCAACCTCTCGGCATTCACGAATGTCAACTGCCTCAGATTCTCCCCATCACTCTCCATCCGAAAAAGCTCAGTCGGTAGCTTGGCTGTCTCCCTCGCAATGACCAACACTCCCCCATCCGGAGTCAAACGCAGAGACATATTGAAACCTTTGTCGAGAATCGTGACGATCTTTTTGCTATCCACGACCACTTTGTAGATGGAAACATTTCCCTTATCATCTGTATTAAAAAAGAGAGACTTTGAATCCGGAGACCAGACGACATCGTTCACGCTGTAATCAAATAGTTCTGTCAGGTTGATGGGTCTGCCGGAGGCCCGTTCATAAAGAACCAACTCACGCCGGTCTGCTTCAAACCCTGCCCGGCGCATCATCCGATATGCAATATACTTTCCATCGGGGGAATAGAGGGGCTGACTATCATTCCCCTGATTTTCAGTGATCTTTTTAAGTGTCCCCCCTTCTCTTGGCACTGTGTAAATATCATTATTGGTACTGATGGCGACCAGTGTGTCAGGGTTTCTTGTGAATGCAATTTCCTTGCTGTCCGGTGAGAAGGCATAATCCCAGTTGCCGCCCAGATCGATGGGAGGAGTATCATAATTTCCGAGTGTGAGATCGACCGCCTTTCCGCCAATGGATGGCATCACAAATACATGACTTCGCTTATCATCTTTCCATGAATTCCATACACGGTAAGGGAGTGTCGTGAATAATTTTGCCTTCACCTTACTTTTATCGATCGCTTCAAGCCGCTTTGCGTTGGACTCTTCATCCGTACAATCAGGATAGACATCGGACGTGAAGGCAAACCATTTCCCGTCGGGTGAAACCATCAGACCGGATGCTTCGGTCGCAATATGAGAGATTTTTTTCGCCTCACCTCCATTAACTGGAATGGACCAGATCTGAGACTCACCATCGCGCGTTGAGATAAATGCGATCGTTTTTCCATCCGGCAGCCAGCGTGGATTCTTATTGGCCCCCTTTGCAGCTGTCAATTGTCTCACTTCTCCCCCCGCTGTAGGAACCAGATAAATATTGCTTGTGGATGTATTTTCTTCAAAAAGCTGCCATGTAACGACGAATGCAGTGGTTTTTCCATCAGGCGAAATCTGAGGATCGCTTACGCGGCCAAGACTTATGAGATCGTCGAATGTGATAGCCCGCTTGGTTTGAGAAAAACTTGTGAAGAGCACAAAAACTGTGAGAAGACCAAAGAGCGATTGTTTCATGTATACCTCCAACAACGGCCGAATATATGACAATGACTGAATAGCAGAGATTTTGATTAGTGTGGTATGAATGTAGCAGAAAAACGGAAAACTCACAACGCAGGTTTTTGAATATTTGGATTTCAGCAGATTCTTTTAAAAGTCCACTTTATCCGCATAAATATGGATCTTTCATCGCAGCTGTCTACGTTAATACAACCTCATGCCAGTTCGCAATTGTCCCCTCAAATCGATGAAGGAATATACGCATCGTTACAGACCAAGAAGCTTCACAATATCAAATCGTTTCATCCGCCGACCAGATCCTTCCAGTCTTCCACAGCTATGTTGAATACTGTATCCTTTACCACTAAAAGGGAATATTTTGGAGGAATCTTACCATCCAGAGTTACAGCTTCATTGTTCCATGAACCTCGCGTAATCTTGAATTCAATTTTTGCTGAATCAAGGAAGAAAAATGTCTTTTGCCAGCTCCTGTCCTTCTGTGGTGACATCGGTATACCAGAAGTTATCCAGGAGCCAAGATAACGATGATTACCGATTATGCTAATCCGTGAATTGCCAGGCAAATAATTTGCAACAACACGAATAACAACCTGATGTCGATATTCAGACCTTGAATATTGTTTCCAGGTTTTACCGATCTGATCGATTGATCCACTAAAATATGTTCCGAAACCTTCTGCAAAAAGCCACTCTATCAAATCCCTAATATCAACAAATCGGTTTGCGAGTACGATACCCCCAATTTTCGTTTCAGGATTGAACAACATATAAGTAGATATTCCTGGATTAGCGCCGGTGTGACCCCAAACAGGTTCACCATTGTTGAGTCTCATTGCATAACCTCCGAGTCCGAATGATGCAAACTGCATGGGTAACAACTGAGGATCAACGTAAGGACTGAGGATCTTCGCAACACTTTCTTTGCTTAGAATCGCCTTGCTTTTAAAAACACCACCATGCATCAACGCTATGAGAAGATGAGATAGTTGTTCGGTACTTGAATACATTCCCCCAGATCCAATAGTTGGAGCGGTATAGTTGCAGAGAGGAAAGAAATAGTTTCCCAAGATGATCTTCCGGTAATCAATATCAGGCTGCATCATATCCCTTTCCAAGTCCATGTTGTACTCGAACGAATACATCGTAGTGAGGTTCTCCCCGCTTACATCGGACAGCTCGAACGATGTGTTCTGCATCTCTAACGGTTGAAAGATGTTATGCTTACAATACTCGTTGAAGGATTTACCCGATACAATCTCAATGAGGTAGGCAAGCAAAGGATATTCGGCATTGGAATAAGAGAATCCTTCTCCGGGTTTCCATCTCGCAAAATTGCCCTCCTTGTGATAGAATTTCCCTTCCGGCAGAAAATAGGCTTTCACCCATTCTCCCAGATTCATTGTTTGACTCCTGCAAGAATAGCTCCTCCATAATGAGGGTCCGTTGCTCATTGATGAGGTATGACTTAATAGTTGCGAAATGGTTATTTCGGCATCAGGGTGATCCGGGTGGTGGATTTTAAAAGGAAGATATTTATTGATCGGATCATTGAGATCGAGTTGCCTATGCTCGGCCAATTGCATAACTGCAATAGCAGTGACTATTTTGGATATTGATGCAACATCCAAGACGGATTTCGTTGTCATCGGCATCTTCTGTTCAATGTTTTGGAAGCCAAATCCTTTTAACCATACAATTCTGTCATCTTGGACGATGCACGCTGCGAGCCCAGGGATATTATCTCTGTCCATCTTGAAATCAATGTATTGAGTGAGATCTGCGAGGGATCGATTTCCCTGATCTTGAGTCAAGTTCTGTGAGTCGTTGCAGAGAAAGCAGAAAAGAATTATGCTGAGTGAAAGAAGTCTGGTCATGATATACCTCGGATATTTAATTCTCGTACCGTCGGTTGATAATGCAAAATAAGCATGCGGTATGAAATCTATCTGAATTTTCGAGATCCCTCATACTCATAAAATCAATTCCCGCTCCGGAACCTTATGGGAAGAGTAACAACCGATTTAATATTTTTACCATTGTGTTTAGCCGGTTCGAAACTAATTTTCATGATCGCGTCTAATGCGGCTCGGTCAAGTATGGGAGTCGCACTTTTTTCGACAATAGCTTTCACGACAGAACCCGTCTCAGATATATATATACGTACATACACAGTCCCCTCCATGTTCATACGCTGTGCCATCTCTGGATATACAACGATGCGTGCAAGTTCGTTCATTCCTCCTTTTATAGAGGGCAATGTATCCATAACCATAAGATATGTTCCATCGTTGGGAGCCTCAACATCTCCTCCATCAGATTCAGATCGACTGCGAAACGACGTTGAAACACCCATGGAGAGGCTATCGCCTGCCCTTATTTTCAACGCTTGCATTCGATTATATCCAGGTACTGAGATGAAAAGAGTATATATTCCAGAGGAAGGGATTCGAATTTCAGCGGTTCCGTTTATGTTCGTGGTAGAAGTAGTTCCACCGGGTTCAACGATTATCCGTGCATTCTCGATAACCTGTCCGGTTAAGCCCTCAGTTACCAAGATAACAATCCGTCCTTCTTTTCCTTCCATGAGAATTCCATTTATACTGGATATCCCCGATAAAAGACTCCATATTATATATAGCAGAGCCGCTTTCATTACTTTATCCCTTCTGTTTTCAATAATCGTTCGATGCAAAGTAATTCATTCTACCTGCATATGAGCTTTCGCTCGGACTTCTATCGTTGGAAGAATCGGCGGTTGATCATTCTCGATCGCCATTGAATGTATAACTTTTTCCGATGGATGGAATTCGGGAGATAAAAGCACACCAAGAGAGATTAAAATGGCCGAGACAAGAACAACAATCGGATAGGAGATCGTGCATCGCCGTTTCCAGAGAGGCAACAATGGAGCAACAATCTGAGGATTTTTATTCTTGATAAGAGTGTGAACCTTTGCATCGAGTGTTTTTGGGGTCCTTGTCGAGAAAACGTGCATAGACACTGGACGGATATTCAAGACCGTTGATAGAAATGTACGACATTCATGACAGGAACCTGCATGGCTGAGTGAGCGAGCAGCTTCATCTGAGGAAATCTCACCATCGATGAATTCACTTAGAAGCTTCTGAAAATTATGACATTGATCCATGGGAACCTCATTCCTTGAAATATGGTACAAGTGCCGCAGTAAGCGCCTTACGTGCTTTGAAGAGTTTGGACTTTATTGCCGGAAGAGATGCTCCTGTAATATTACAAATCTCTTCGTACGAAAGCTGCATATATTCACGGAAATATATTACTTCACGGTAGCCTATCGCTAAATGTTGGAGAGCCTCCTGCAGGGCTTCCACCTTCAATGTTTGTTCAACCATTTCAAGAGGAGTAGGATCAAGACTTGGTTTTTCTTCATCTAAAGGATGAAGAAGTCTATTCTGGTTGAGAGCGTCGTAGGATAATCGACGAACAACAATGTAGAGCCATTGACGGAGAGCGGACGGTTCACGGATATTTTTCCCGTCATTGAAAAGCCGAAGAAAGGCATCTTGTATGACATCTTCAGCACAATTGTTGTCTCGGAGAAGAGCGCGTGCATAGCAATACAATTCTGATTTATAACGGTTGTAGAGGTCAGCGAATGCCTCAGCATCTCCAGCAACAATGAGATATAGTAATTCTGCATCAGTTTGCACAGTCGAGCCTTAATCATTTCTGTTAGGTATAGACAGAATAGAAGCAAAAAAGTTGCTCTCTCATGGCATAATGAAAGTAAACAAGTCTATCGTTGAAATAGGAATCCGCCTCTTCTGAAGCACCTCGGCGAATTCGTATGTGACAGGAATTCTCAAAAACACCTCATTTACACCATTTTTATCTTCACAAACATAGTCCTCCCATCCTCATTTAAACTACCGTTGAACACCCAACCCGATTTCAATTTTCTCGTTCTTCATCGTGTTACTGTCTGCTGTAGACTGAAACAGAAAACCGATGCTCACCTATGATGTCTAGATTTTGTACATCATCCGCCTCAAATTGATAGAACAAACGAGCATCGTTACAGACCAAGAAGCTTCACGATATCAAATCGTTTCATCCGCTTGAGCTCGGCTTTTAGTTCCATCCTTTTTTCCTCTCTATGGAGGAAGAAGAAGAGCTGTTGAATTTTCTTTTCTTTAATGGTACGAGGTATGGAGAGTCTTTTCAGCGTATAAGGATCTAATCCGGTATAAAACATCACGGAGGATAATGTCATGGGCGTTGGTGTAAAATCCTGAACCTGCTCAAGATTTAAGTGAAGCTTCTGTGCCTGCAGAGAAAGTTCAGCCATCTCCTCCAATCCGCTGTCAGGCAGACTTGAGATAAAGTAGGGAACCAATTGCTGGCTCAATCCGTTCTCCTTACAAATCCTGGTAAATCGCTCGTGCAAATGAACAAAGCTGGCAAAGGAGGGTTTTCGCAGAAGTTGGAGAACTCTGGGCGAAGTATGCTCCGGGGCAACTTTCAACCTGCCGGAGACGTGATACACCACGAGTTCCTTCAAGTACTCGAGTGCTGAAGGATCGACCGGTCTATTTTGCGGATCGAGAATGAGATCGTATCTTATCCCGCTCCCGATAGTAATTTTTTTGATACCTTTAACCTGCCTCGCCTCCCTATAAAGATCGATCAGTGGAGTAAAATCGGTTTCAAGGTTCTTACAAACGTGAGGATGGATGCATGACGGCCGCTTACAGGCATTACACTGCTTTTGATCGATGCCCTTCATCCGGTACATATTTGCGGTCGGTCCACCTAGATCGGTAACATGACCCTTGAAGAAATCCCCTTGTGCAATATATCTCAGTTCTTTCAGAATCGACTCTTTCGATCGGCTGGAAATGAATTTCCCCTGATGAGCAGAAATTGTACAGAACGAACAGCCTCCAAAGCATCCACGGTGAATGGTTACGGAATCTTTGATCATCTCGTATGCCGGAATCGGCTCCTTCCCTTCATACCGCGGATGCGGCAAGCGACTGAATGGCAGATCGTACACAGCATCCAATTCTTCCTGTTCAAGCGGCGGATAGGACGGATTGACGATCACCCATATGTCGCCAGATTTTTCAGCAAGAGGACGCTGCTCTATCCTGTTGGACTCTTCCTCCGTCATAGTAAAATTACGGGCATAAGCTTTCTTGCTCATAACGCATTCCTGAAACGAAGCAAGGACGAGCATTTTTTTATTTCCATCAGGAGGCAATTCATGCATACAATATGCCGTTTGAGGAATCTGAGTGATCTCCCCGATCTTTTTTCCTCCCTGTAATCTCTCCGCTATGGAAACGACAGATTTTTCAGCCATTCCATATGCAAGAAGATCGGCACCCGCATCGATCAGGATCGAAGGCCTCAAAGAGTCGCTCCAATAATCATAATGTGTCAGTCTGCGAAGCGATGCCTCTATCCCTCCGATGATGAGAGGAACTTCAGGGTAGAGTGATTTGAGAATTTTCGAATAGATCGTCACTGCATAATCGGGACGTTTGCCTGCCTTATCGCCGGGAGTAAATGCATCGTTCGAGCGAAGCCGCTTGTTGGCGGTATAATGGTCCACCATGGAATCCATGTTCCCAGCCGTCACTCCGAAGAACAGTCTTGGAGTTCCCAGCTTTTTAAAATCTCTAAGGTCATCAGTCCAATTGGGTTGGGGAACAACGGCAACTTGATAACCTGCGCTTTCCAGCACGCGGGCAATAATGGCCGTACCGAATGCTGGATGATCGACAAATGCATCTCCTGTAAAGAGAATAATGTCGGCTTGTTCCCAGCCAAGCTCCCGCATTTCTTTTACAGAAGTAGGAAAAGTAAGAGGCTTTTTTGAGGTATGTAGATGAATGTTTTTCAAGTATTACTAAAACACCATGCGCCGGGATATAGATGCCTATTTTACGCTGGGGGGAGCGCTGATTTCAATGTTCATTTTTTAGAGCTTTCCGAACAAACTTCTGAACACGCTCGAAATATTCGGTGCCCCCTGCAATGAAGGTATCATTGTGATCCGCGGAGGCAATTTCATAAAACTCCTTCGGCTCATTTGCCGCGGCAAACAGTTTCCTGCCTAGCCGTATCGGTACAATTTCATCCCGCGTTCCATGAATCACAAGCAGCGGTACTCGAATCTTTGAGATTCTGTCGATGGAATTCAACTTTGTCCGGAGGAAATATGCCGTGGGCAGGAACGGATAATGAATTCCAGCAAGATCTCTGGCCGAAGTAAACGTCGATTCAAGGATCAATGCAGCGGCCGGACGCTGTGCGGCTACATCAACCGCAACCGCACCTCCTAGGCTGGTTCCCCAAAGAACAATGCGTCGGGGATCCACATGAGGCAGCCCGCGGACATAATCGAACGCCCCCCTTCCATCTTTGTAGATCCCCTCTTCGCCCGGAGTTCCTTCACTTCTCCCGTATCCCCGGTAATCGAATATCAAGACGTTAAAACCTGCCTTCTGAAGGAAATAAATAATTTCAATGCGGTGGGAGATATTGCCCGCATTGCCGTGAGCCATCACAAGCGTGGCAATGGCGCTGTCGTTCGATGCGTACCAGCCATGGATTTTGACGCCATCCTCAGTGGTGATCCAACAATCGACAAGATGAGGAACGCGCGATGCCGACTCATAGCGGCCTGAAGGATATTTATCAGGGAAAAAGATGAATTTTTCTTCGAAGAGCATAGACAATATTGACCAGAAAATAACAGCTGCAATAGCTGCAATAAGTATTTGCCGGAACAGACGAACTACCTTATTGAACGTTATTTGCATGGTTCATAAATCGGAATGAAATTAAGTACGATAAGTCAGTTCGAACAGGGAAAATGTATCTGTTTTCCGGCGTGAAAGCAAGAACCTGCACCATTTCAACAATTGATTCTTCCTGCCTGATTTACTATGTTATCGGAGAAAACATCAGAGCATTCATGACCGGTAGCATCACATTTATCAATCACGCCTCGGTACTGATCAGCATCGACGGTTCACATATTATCACCGATCCCAATTACAATCGATCGGTCGGATGGGTCGCACCACGGATGCAAAAACCGGGAATTCCCTTTAACGACCTTCCGCGTATCGATCAGATACTGATTTCGCATAGCGACTACGACCATTTGAGTATGAGAACGCTCCGCAGGTTGCGACGGCGGAATCAATCGACCGTCCTAGTCCCTCACGGTGATGCGAAGTACGCCCGTAAAGCCGGATTCGAAACAATATGCGAGATGAATCTGTGGCAGACATATGAATGCAATCATACACGAATCACCTGTGTACCGGCAAAACACAAGAGCAACCGTGCACTTTTTCAGCGGATCAAACAAATGTGCTGCGGATATGTTATTGAGAATCATGATACCGTAGTATTTTTTGCGGGTGATACCGGGTATGGCGAACATTTTAAAGAAATCGCATCGCGCTTTTCTATCAAAGCCGCTCTTCTTCCTATTGGGGCATACAAACCGCACAACTGGTTCCGGGAACTCCATCTCAATCCGGAAACAGCTGTTCAGGCGTTCCTTGATCTTAAAGCTGAAATTCTAATTCCGATTCATTGGGGAACATTCAAGATCAGTGATGAGCCACTTCGAGAACCGCCTACTCTCCTTCTCGAACAAGCAAGCCGGCATGGCGTGACTGATAAAATTCATATACTGAAAAACGGCGGGGTAATAAAACTCCTGTAATTTCACCAGCGCCCAATTTTCTCGATTTTGCTTTCAGCTGGAATACGATACAGAAATGTACCAGATAATCTCTGACGGGGCATTTCTATGTGTCTTTGAGCACTATTTTGATCCATGTTAAACTTTTCGGCGAATTCCCATACACTCCCACATCTCTTTTGTGTATATTGATAGAGAAGTTAAAGATTTACGTATTGAAAAATATATAAAGGCATCGTTCCATTGTTTACAAAAATAACCGCGAAAATCAGAAATTTATTTATAAAACCCATCCCGCCGCCTGCTGCAACAACTATAAGAGAATCGAAGTCCGTGCCACCCCGGCACAGAGCATTCCAGCACGAAAAACCTGAAGGTATACACCATCCGCGCGATATGCGGAAACGCGAGACTCGAGCAGAGTATACTGCTCGGAGGGCAAAACTCGCACAACACGCACCTGCCCCTCATCCAGGTGTTTTATCGGAACCGTGGGAAAGTTCAGTGTTCAAAGTTCCCGTCGTTGACGGCAAAATCCGGTTCCACGATCTTGATCTTCCGCATGAAATTATGCACGCGGTGTACGATCTCAAGTTTCACTACTGCACTCCAGTGCAATCCGAAACACTTGTGAAGTCTCTGATTGGTGAAGATATTGCCGCCCAGGCGCAGACCGGAACGGGAAAGACAGCCGCATACCTCATCACCATTTTTACTCATTTCCTCAAACACCCTCTTGAAGGAAAACGGCATCACGGCACTCCCCGTGCACTCATTCTGGCACCGACACGAGAACTCGTAATGCAGATCGAACGGGATGCACGCGGACTCGGGAGATATGTTCCCTGCGATATTCTCGCAATACTCGGCGGTATGGATTATGCGAAACAGGAGAATGCACTGAAGACAGGACCGTGCGATATTCTCATCTGTACACCGGGCCGACTCATCGATTTTAAGAAGAAGAAGTTAGTGGATCTGAGCAAAGTGGAGATCCTGGTCCTCGATGAGGCTGACCGCATGCTCGATATGGGATTCATCGATGCTGTGCGCTCTATTGTGCTGGACACACCGCCAAAGGCAAGACGGCAGACGATGTTCTTCTCGGCAACCATGTCCTCCGAAGTGAGGCGCCTAGCCGAATCTTGGACCCGCCAGGCGTTCGAGGTCAATATCATGCCGGACCAGATTGCGGTGGATACCGTCGAACAGATTACATACATCACGACGTACAACCAAAAGGCTGCGCTGGTCTATAATTTGATTATGCAGAGACACCTTGACCGCGTGCTGATGTTTGTCAACCGCCGCGATGAAGCCCGGCGCGTGAAAGATCTGCTGGAGACTTATGGCGTCAGTTGTGCGCTGCTTTCCGGCGAAGTGGAACAGAAACAGCGGATACATCGCCTGGAACGATTCCGGGAAGGAAAGGTCCGTGTTCTGGTTGCAACAGACGTTGCTTCACGCGGACTTCATATTGAAGGAATATCACACGTCATAAATTACAATATGCCCAAGGACGCGGAAGAGTATGTGCACCGGATTGGACGTACCGGGCGTGCAGGAGCGAATGGTATCGCCATTAACTTCGCCGATGAAGATGATGCGTATGAACTGGTGAAGCTTGAAGAATTTCTTGGGAAGAAATTCAAATGCACGTATCCGGACGATCATTTGATGGCTCCTATTCCTGAACTCCCGCCGCACCAATCGACAGAAAGACCGGAACATAGAGCACCACAGCACCGAAACAGGTCGCGGCCGCGAAGAAGATAATTTTCCTGAGCGGATTGTCAGAGGTATTCTTCATGGACTTAACAGAGATTCCCGACTGTCCCGAAGCATGAGCATGGGATTGATATATCTGAAGGAATATTACGCAAACATTGCATGTTATTTCCCCAATGTGTACTATACTTCAGTTTGTTATGAGACTCCTCGTTTTAATAACTTTCTGTTTCGCACTTTCATCTTGTGAGGGCGGACTTGCGCCACCACCACCCATAGAGCTTGGATTCAGCGGGATAGTATATTTTACACCCAATGCATGGCCGCCATCAGACAGTCTTTTCAATCTCTTGATCTTTGCCTCTCAGATTTATCCGCTTGATTCGGCGAAGGTCGTTGATGGTCTGTTTCAAACTCCCTACACAATCTTTGTGTATCCCAGTCTCACTCAATCACTCCCCCTGGACAAGGCTGACTCGATATCATATTCATTTCCCTTGCCTCCCGGAACCTACAAATATGTGGGTATCATTCAACAAATCAATCCGGATTTCCTCTTTCGCGGTATACGGGTGTTTAGGGTCGTCGGTTTTTATAAAGATTCGACAAACCTTTCACAACCCGGCAGTGTTGAGGTGAATGATCGCGAACAAGTGAAAGGAATCAACATTTTCGTTGACTTTCAAAATCCACCACCGCAGCCATTTTGAAAAGCGCATTCCTCTATAGTATCCTCATCTTTTTTCTTCACGTTTCGTTTGCCCAGCCAAACACCGGCTCCATTAGGGGAAAACTCTCTGATACAAAAACACAAAAACCGCTCGCCGGTGTCAATGTCCTTGTCCGGGGAACCTTGCGCGGTACAACAACAGATGCGCAAGGTACCTATCGCCTGAAGGGAGTTCCGGCCGGAGTATTCGACATAACATTTTCACTGATAGGATATACCTCACAAACACTTCGTCATATTGCGATTCAGCCTGATACATCGATCCAGCTTGATGTAGCACTCGTGCAAACTGCTATAGAAGCAGACCAGGTTGTTGTCACAGCCAGCCGGCGAGAACAAAGCTTGCGGGAAGTTCCTGTGAGCGTGTCCACGGTAACATCTAAAATGATTGCCGATCACGTCTCTGTGACACTCGACGATGCCCTTCGTTATGTTCCGGGTGTCAATATGATGCAGGATCAAGTGAATATCCGCGGATCATCCGGTTACAGCAGAGGTGTTGGAAGCCGCGTGCTGATCTTGATCGACGGACTTCCGTACATCACCGGTGATACTGGTGAAATACCTTGGGAAACAATCCCCATGTTTCAAATTGATCGAATTGAGATCGTGAAAGGTGCCGGTTCTGCTCTGTACGGATCGAGCGCACTTGGGGGAGTCATCAACGTCATCACAAAGGAAATCGGTGAAACATCTGAAATGCGGTTTCGTCTTTTCTCCGGACTGTACGATACACCGCGGTACGCAGAATGGGATTGGTCTCCAACGCGCCGTTTGAATACTGGAGGATTTGTCAGCTATTCCAACCGTGTTGGTTCTTTTGGCTACCTTATCAGCGCCTCTCGTATGGTTGACGAGAGCTACCGCCTGAATGACGTGTACCATAGGTGGGGCTTGTACTCAAAGCTCAATTATTATTTCTCAGAATCTCAAAGTTTAACATTCTCCACAAATATTCAATGGCGAAAACACGGAAATTTCTTCTGGTGGAAAAGCCTCCGAGAGGCTACACGTCCGGCAGACACACAAATAAATGGCGAAGTGAACTCTACGCGTGGCAATGTGAGTCTTGCATACAAAACCATTCTCTCTGATCAGGTATTGTTTTCACTGAAAGCCATCTACTATGGTAATTTTTGGCAGGATAATGATGCCGGACACGTCAATAACACGGCGACATCGCATTTCACCCAGGTGGATGCGCAGGCAACATATCTCATTTCTCAAGACCATATTCTCACGGGCGGTCTTGATGCAAACTACGATTATGTTATCTCTGATATTTTTGGATCCCATCCCGGTGTAGGAGCCGCTGTATACGTGCAGGATGAACTCGCACCATTTCAGTCACTGAAACTGACAGCGGGAATCAGATATGATTGGCAGCGAGTATGGAAAGAGCTTTTCTCGTCACCGGCTGCAACTTCCCCGGCACAACTCAATCCAAAAATCGGATTGGTGTTCTCTCCCGGTCCAACGACAACGCTTCGGGCATCCTATGGCGAAGGATATCGCTATCCATCGATCAGTGAGCTTTTTACCTCTGTAACCACGGGAGTCAGCCAAATAAAAATCGTTCCTAACGACAACCTGCGTCCGGAACGAAGCATAGCAGTTGAGATCGGCGGCTCTCAAATGCTGGGTGAGCGGGTATTCCTCGATATGGCTTTGTTTCAGAATGATTTCTACGACCTCATTGAAGGCGGCGTCAATCCGACCCGGTTTGAGATACAGTTCACGAATGTCACGCGGGCGAGAATTCGCGGCCTTGAAATCGGGATCAAAGCAGACTGGTGGAATCGATTTCTTACAACAGATTTTAGCTACACGTACATTGATCCAATCGATCTCAGCCGTGACGTTGTGCTCACTTTCCGATCGCGTCATTTACTCTATGCATCGCTGACTGCTCACTACCGGCAGTTGCAGGCGAACGTAGATTTCCGCTCGGTCAGCCGCGTGGAAACAATAGATGAAAATCTTGTCCGCCTTGCCCCCATTGTCGACGGAGACCAGCGAGTTGCCTATAAAGTCATAGATGCAGGAATCACCTATGACCTCATAAATGCCGGTTTGCCTTTGAGTATTGGATTCACTGTCAAGAATCTCACCAACTACTATTACGTAGAATTATTAGGGAATCTTTCTCCGCTCCGAACGTACTACGTGAGTATCGAAGGCGGTTGGTAGAAGATGTACTTGCTCCTCCTCTCCCAATAGTATGGGAATCTATATTTTCTTCTTCCTCGGCACCCGCTCTCTCAAACTGTTTTCTTCGTTCTTCGATAAAGGCTGAAGATTCTCCTGCGGAACTTCCGGTCCGAGCAGCACTGCAATCCATCGTGTCTTAGCATTGTTCTCAAGTGCAAATCTCAATGTCATCGTAAATGGTATGCAAAGAACCATACCGATGAGACCAAGCAGACTCCCCCAGAAGACCAGCGAGAGAAACACTACGAGCGTCGACAAGCCAACGCTGCGTCCCACGAGTCTTGGTTCCACAAGAGTGCCGATAACGAAATTCATAACAATGTAGCCTACTGCCGCAAGCAGTGCATACCCTGGTCCGAATTGAATCAGCGTAAGCAGTACTGCAGGAAATGCTGCAATAACAACACCAAGATTCGGTACATAATTGAGCAGGAATGCCAGGAAGCCCCACAGAACAGGAAAATCGACTCCGAGAATGAATAGCCATAGGCCGACCAGAATTCCAGTGGCTGCACTAATTCCGGTTTTGATAATCATATAGTGATTAATGTCTTCGATGAATTTCTTGAACCGTGAAAAATCTGCGCGGGGATCTCCAACAATTGCGCGAAGCTTCAATGGAAAACTGGAGACCTCAAGCAGAATAAAAGTGACTGTGAGGAGAATGAGAAAAATACTGGACAGTGTCGATGTTAGTCCTGAAAGCAATCCTGCGGTCAGACTCATGACCGCACCCGGATTGATATATTCCAGCACAGAATTATCGGTGATGCTAATCCCTTTCCTCACAAGGAATTCTCTCAGCGCCAGAACATCGTCCTCGATACGTTTCTGATAAATGGGAAGGCTGCTAGAGAAACTGGAAAGGGATGTGCCGACGATTCCACCGATCATCAACAGAATGACGATCATGCTTGTTAGAACGACCAGCACAGCAAGGATAGATGGAACTCGTTTCTCCTTGAGCCAGAGCACCGGGGGCGCTCCGATGACAGCAAGGAAGAGAGCTACCAGCATCAACACCAGAAAAGACTGCGCCTGATAGATGCCCCACACGATGATAACAAGAGATGCCGCCACAACGAGAAAACTCGTTCCGCGCTGAAGAGTGCTTTGTTCGGTCATAGAGATTTTCCTTCGATAAAGGTTAATAGTCATCCGATTTCGTGTACCCGATGAACTCCATTTTCATGAAATTGTCCTCTTTATTATCCGTATGAAGGCTTTTCTATACAATCCTGAGGAGGTTTAGTGCGATTTTCCATCAATAACTTCGGCACAACTCTTGTTCCTATTACTTTAGTCATCAGAAAGGGCAACTAAAATGAAACCGATATTTTCTTCCCTCTCTCTTTCAATCGCAGCCATATTTGGTGTTTTCGTTCTGAGCGGCTGTTATACTCAGCTTGCTTACATTTCTGATGAACCCAATTCAGTAATTCGTGATCCGCCGCCCATCGACTATCAGCCTCAGACGACCATTGTCGTATATGAACCTATTTATATTCCGACTCCGCCGGTGTATTATCCATTGCCCACGCCGGGTTATTCGCCAACCGTGACTGAAACACCGCCACCTTCTGCAACCCGAGACTCCGGATATCGGCGAAGTGAATCTTCTGAAAATCGGCAAACGGCTGACTCCGGTACCCGATCGAGCGGCAATCGTCGAGGAGGCAATTAATCAATTGTTTCGAAAAAAATGTATTTGTTTTCTTGCGGGAATGCAAGCATACGTCAATCATTTCATCGAATCTAGGTTATTACTCCACGAGCCCTTCGAGACAGAACAAACTAGGGTTCGATAGGTTGAACTCCCTACGGAGTTCTTGTTTGTTTTAAGGGCATTGTTACAAACGTCAGACTCCTACGGAGTCAGACTTATCTTTAAAGAAAGAATGACAATTCCATAGGCCTGTCTGCTGCTCGCCTCGCGAAGCGGGCAGGCAGGAATTGCATGTTTGTAATACTCCTTGGAAAACAGCTTCGGAACTCCAGAGGAGTTCCACAGAATAGTTAATTCTTATGTGACTGTGCTGAGCAGTTACCAATCTGGTTTTATTGCGAACAAATTAATCCTCTCACAGAACTGAGCAGGAAGTTCATCGTACAAAATAAAAGGCTCAGATTGCTCTGAGCCTTTCTTTATGATCTCTCAAACTTTTTTATATCAAACGATACCGTTACTTCAATCCTCTTTTCTTGAGAAGCGGTTCAATGGACGGCTTTTTTCCGCGGAATTTTTCGTATTGTTTCATCGCATCATCTGCTGTGCAGCGGGCGAGGACATATTCGCGGAATGCTTTCGCAGTTTCCTGATCGAACAATCCCTTTTCTTTGAATGCCTCAAACGCATCCGCATCGAGCACCGCCGCCCAGATGTAGTAGTAATACCCTGCGGAATATCCACCGCTGAAGGCATGCAAGAAATAGGGTGTCCGGTATCGAGAGACAATTTCTGGAATCAGATGGATCTTCTCCATCGATTTGGCTTCAAATGCATTCGCTTCCATTGGTGTTGTTGTAATCAGCATATGCCAATCCATGTCGAGGAAACATGCAGCAAGATATTCCACGGTAATAAATCCCTGATTGAATTTGCTTGTCTGAACAATCTTCTCCATCAACGGCTTCGGCATCAATTCACCTGTTTTGTAATGGAACGCATAGGATTCCATCACTTCCGGTTCGAATGCCCAATTCTCCATCACCTGCGAGGGAAGTTCGACAAAGTCGCCGGGGAGCGATAGCCCTTTGTATGTGACATTTGAGAACAATGCCTGCAACGCATGGCCAAATTCATGAAACAAAGTCCTTACCTCATCCTGGCTCAGGAGCGATGGTTTGTCGCCTATGGGGCGAGAGAAATTGCCGACATTGGTCACGAGCGGGGTCACCATGACACCCGAGCGCCGTTCCTGTGAGCGGAATCCGCCGCACCACGCCCCCCCCTGTTTGCCGGGGCGTGGAAAGTAGTCTGTATACAAAACGCCGATATGCGTTCCATCCTTTTCCTTTACGTCGAAGATGGTAACCTCATCCGAATATTTTGGGATATCTTTCCGTTCGATGAATTGAACTCCATACAGTTTCGTTGCTAATTCAAAAGCTCCCTTACGCACATTTTCCATGAGGAAGTATGGACGCAGTTCATTCTCATCGAGATCATATTTTTCTTTTCGCACTTTCTCTGCATAATACCACCAATCCCACGGCTGAAGCTTGAAGGTCCCTCCTTCTTTATTAATGATGGTTTGCATGACATCGCGTTCTTTTTTAGCATTCGCTAAGGCCGGTTCCCAGAGCTTATTCAGATAGTCGTATACATTCTGCGGTGTTTTTGCCATTGTTCGTTCCAAGGAAAAGTCCGCATAAGTTTTATATCCCAGAATATTTGACCGCTCTACACGCAATGCCGCAATCTTAGAGGCATTCTCTTTATTGTCGAATTCATTGTTGTTGTCGCCGCGCATGATGTACGCTTTGAAGAGTTTCTCGCGCAGATCACGGTTCTTCGCATATTGCAGGAACGGGATAATACTGGGCTTCTTCACGGTAAAGATCCACTTCCCGGGCATGCCTGCTTTTTCCGCCGCATCAGCAGCAGCATCGACATTGGTTTGTGGTAATCCAGCCAGATCTTCTTTTTTATCAACCACAAGCTTAAAGGCATTGGTCTCCTTTAAAACGTTCTCATCAAATTTTAACTGCAGCGATGAAAGCTCTTCGTTCAATTTCCGGAACCGTTCTTTCTTTTCCGGAGGAAGGTTTACACCGCCACGCACAAAGTTCGCATAATAATCATCAAGCAATTTTGCTTGCTCTGTCGTTAACCCTAATTTCCCGCGCTGGTCGTAGACTGTTTTGATGCGTGCAAAGAGTTTTTCGTTCAAATAGATATCGTCCTGATGCTTGGTCAGCAGCGGTGTCACATCACTGGCAATCTTCTGGATCTCGTCATTCGTATTCGCTGATTGTATGCTGAAAAATACGGCACTCACTCTTCCTAACAGGTCGCCTGTTTGATCAAGAGCTTCGAGGGTATTCTGAAAGGTCGCCGGCTGCGGATTCGTCAGGATGGCATGGATTTCTTGTTTTTGAACTTCCATCCCCTTCGCGAATGCAGGCATATAATGTTCATTTTTGATCTGATCAAGCGGAGGAGCTTGAAATGGAGCCTTATATTCCTGAAAGAAGGGATTATCGGTCATTGGTTGTCCTTGTTGTTGTGCGAATGCAAGTGTGAGCAAACAGAACCATGCGGCTGTGATACAGAATACTTTCATTGAACACCCTCCTTCTTCAATGTGAGTTATGTTTCCGGCCTGGTCTTGTCTTCCAGACAGGATACAAAGCCTAAAGTATATATGAGTTGAAAATGCGGACTATCAATTATAGATGGATATTTCAGAATAAGCAGTCCATCTCCAACCCAGGAAGATCAGAGATGGACGAAAGTATTACCGCAAAACAGAACTGCTGATGCCTACTTTCCGCCGACTGTCATTTCAGCAACTTTGATCGTCGGACCGGTAACGGAATCCTTAAACTCGAGGTCGTTTCCGATCATTTGAATGCCATGGAGCAGCTGGCCGAGATTACCGGAAATAGTAATTTCAGAAACGGGATAAGTGAGTTCACCTTTCTCGATCCAAATTCCGAACGCACCGCGTGAAATGTCGCCGGTCGTTGCCACCAAACCGAACCCGATCGTGCCGGTCAGGAAAAGTCCTTTATCAACCGACTTGATGATCTGTGCCGGAATCGACGTCCCTGCTGCCAGATAGAGATTATTCGGACCTCCGCTGTTCCCTGTGGTTTTCATTCCAAGTTTCCGTGCTGCATAGGTATCCAGCAAATAATTCTTCAGCACACCATTCTCTACTACAACTGTTTTGCGCAACGGAACACCTTCACCATCGAACAATTCGGTTCCCGGCGCTCCCGGCTTCAAACCGTCATCGATGATATTAACAAGGTCATTGCCGACTTTCTCGCCGATCTTGCCAGCCAGGAACGATTGCTTTAAATAGACATTGTTCCCTCTTACACATGTGGCAAAGAAATTCAACAAATTAGCCGTCATAGGCTGCTCAAAAACCACCGGCACATTTTGCGATTCAACTTTCCTGCCGCCGATCAGCCGGGTTACCCGATGAACTGCCTTCTTCGCTATAGTTTCGGGAGATTCCAGACCAGCCAGATTAACGGAAGAATCCGACCAGCCTTCATCAAACAGGTTTTGATCTTCACCCGCCTGGAGATACACTCCATTGGAACAGCTTGTCCGTTTGAATGAGGCGCTGAATCCATTTGAATTCGCCAGGAATCGTTCGCCGACATATGTGCTGAACGTGGATCCGAACGATTTATTTACACGTTTATCACCGAGACAGATTGCCTCCACCTCTTTTGCCGCCGCGATTTTTTTCTCCGGAGCCATTTCAAGAATTGCCGGATCATAGATCTTCAGTGAGGCAACATCTATCGTCAATGGTTCTTTTTCAGGCAGTCCCGCAAGGGGGTCTGTGCTCGAAAGCTTCGCCCGCTGGATTGCATTGAGCATGAGTTTGTTCAATGTTTCCTTCGTCATGTCTGAAGAACTCGCCCGCGCCATTTTTCCTTCAACGAACACGCGCAGACCCAGGTTTTTAGAAACTGCTTCGGTTAATTTTTCTATCTCACCTTCGCGGACATCTACAGAGAAATTGTTCCCCTGTGAGATAGAAACTTCTACCTGGCTTGCCCCATTCTTTTGGCCGAATGCAACAAGCTCCTCTGCTAATTGGGAGAGATTCTGCTCGCTCATTTTCGACCTCCTACCGTCATCTGACGGATCTTCAATGTTGGTGTGCCAGCTGTGACAGCTGCTGATTGGCCGTCTTTCCCGCATGTCCCGAGGAAGAAGGCTGTATCATTGGCGATCATCTCAACCTCTGTAAGTATTTGAACATTGGTTCCTATCAGCGTCGCATTCTTGACAGGTTGAGTCATTTTGCCATCTTCAATTATATAGCCCATATTCACCGAAAATGTAAACTTCCCCGAGTCACCAACCTGACCGCCTTGATACGTCTCCGCATAGAATCCTTTCTTCACCGAACGAATAATTTCTTCAACGGAAGAAGTTCCGGGTGCCAGAACTGTATTTGCCATACGCGGAATCGGAACATTGCGATAGGTCTGACGGCGTCCATGTCCATCCGGTTCCATCTTCATGAGTTTTGCCGAAAGCCGGTCCTGTAAGTACCCCACAAGTTTTCCGTTTTCGATCAGCATCTTTTTCTGAGGGATCGTTCCTTCATCATCGACATTGTAACTCCCGCGGTAATTTGGAATTGTCGGATCGTCGTAGATGGTGACGATAGGATTGGCAACCTGTTGACCCAGCTTGTCCCACATAATGGATGTTTTCTTCCTGTTTGCATCTGCTTCCAGCGGATGCCCGACCGCTTCGTGGATCATGACACCTGATTGAAGGCTGCCCAGAACAACGGGCTGTTCACCGGCGATGGGATTAACGGCAGAAAGAAGTGTCACAGCTTCCTCTGATGCTTTCTTTCCTACAAATTCCGGAGTCGCTGTTGTTGTGAAGAAGGTGAGACCTACACGTCCCCCTGCTGATTTAAATCCGGTATTCCGGATCCCTTTTTCTTCGGCAGTAGAAATGACAACCATTCTTGTCTGCGGGCGGGCATCGGCGATCAACAAGCCTTCACTATTCACAATGGTGATATATTGAAGTTCATCGGCGACAGACGCCTGGACCTTAGTGATTCTCTTATCGTAAGCCTGAGCTGCCGCATACGCTTTTTTTACAAGATCAACCTTCGTGTCAAGTTTGACTTCGCTCATCGGCAGCTTGAGATCGTACACTTTCAGTCCTGATGTTTTTTCCATCAGCGGTACGATGGATATTTGAGAGTTCCCAGATGCAATGGCAGCTGCCGTCAGAGCGGTTTGTTTCATCTTCTCAAAAGAAAGATCATCCGTATACCCATATCCCGTTTGTGCACCTTTCAGCACACGAATACCGACACCGAGCGTTATGCTTTCGGACGAATCTTTGATGATATCCTCTTCCATTTGAACAGAATTTTGGATCCTATATTCAAAAAAGAGTTCCGAAAATTCTCCCCCTTTCGAGAGTGCGATTTGAAGGATTTTCTTCATGTCTTCACGAGAAACACCGAATCGTTCCTCAAAGAACGTCGGCGAGGGAAGCGGGACAATTCCTTTGGCAAGCATATCAAACCAGAGTCCCGACGTCAATGTTGCGGCGAGACCGACACTGCTTTTCCGAAGGAAGTCCCTGCGTTTAAACTCAGCCATGCGAGTACCTCCTATGTTTGAATTTGAGTGATAGACAACCGTATGCAACCTGATCCCGGAGCGATCTCCGGCAGATTACAGTTGTTTTTATTGTAAAGCTATATTGTTTTGCATCCAATATCTCATCGTTAAAAGGATACACGAGGCGATAAACGGTTCAATATGCGGGAGAATGAATCCAATATATTCTGGAGTATTTATCATGAATATCGAACATTCTACTTCCCCGGCTTTACGATAACACCTTTATTCTTCCGTCCATTGATTTTGGCAATGATCGGCTTTTCAAATCGTAAATGTCGCACGTGACTCAATTCTCTGTATGCCTTCTGCGCTCCCAGCCATTTCCAATCGATGAATCCTTTATTATATGTTGCATTGACAGTAAAATAGCCAATGCGGAATGAAGTGATATTTTGAAAGAAATGAGAACCCTGAGATGGGGTAATATCGATATCCTTAAATCCAGATTCCACAATTACCGCTGCGCCCGAGATTTGATCCCATGTCACCGGAATACCCAGCCATGGATCCATACTTCCCCAACGCCCCATCCCGATCAGGACATACGGGCGTTTCTCGGAGACTAGTATGGAATTAACTTCACTCACCTCGCGAGCCGTTTCTTTGCTCTTTGACCGCTCAAACTTTTCCTCGTCTACGAGAACGATATCATAGATATCTTGAATCGCACCATTGCCGAGCACCTGTTCACTCTGGCAGAAGAGATCGTCGGGATTGAATTGATCGACATCCAGCTCCTCGAATTCCAGACTCATCACGAGAGGGCGAATTTGCAGCATAGCAAATTCTTTCGGTCTCCCCGCAGGGGTGTTCATGTTCACTGCAAATTCAATTTCCACATGGGTTCCCATTCCCCATGTACCCATTTCGAGGAGAAGATCGAGAATTTCCGGCAGAGGAAAAATCCGATGTTTGAGCACTGGTGAGAACGTCACAACGCGCTTCCCGGGACGCGAAACACCGTCGTACACCGAATCATCTTCCGCCGAATATGTGGAGCCGACATAAAACAGTGTGTTGTCTTCTTCCGCTGAACCGAGGTCATAATGCTTGATCATCACATCGGGTGTTTCATGGTTTTCATGGCTAAAGCTTGCCGTCAGATCAAGCGCCAGATATTCCTGCTGAGCATTACGTATCGTTTCTTTTGTGGAAAAGAACTGCAGCAGATGACGCGGGAATTTTGGACAGAACCGAACAGAATTTCGTCCTTCGACGACGGTAAATCCCAGCCCTAATGCTACTTGGACAATTCCATCTTCCGATTTCTGCGGCGGAACGGGGTAGAAATTATACGACTTCGCAACTCCTGCAAATTCGGGATAGAACCGTTCATGATGCGCCGTGCCGACCATCCGTTGAATAATAACCGCCATTTTTTCCTCTTCCAATCGGTACGGTGTGGCCTTCATGTAATCTTTAGCTTTGGTACAAAAGGTCGAGGCATAAATCAATTTTATGCTATCGAGCAATTCACGGAGCCGGGCTGCATCATCAGTATTGTTGTTTGGGATCATGTATGTTTGATACACACCTGCAAACGGCTGGTATTGTGAATCTTCCAACAAACTTGACGACCGCACTGCCAACGGTTCTTTGGCAATATGGAGAAAATCGATGAGTTTGAAGACCACTTCAGGGGGGAAATAGGGCGCTTCCGTGAAGCGTTGGAGTAATTCCTTATCGTCCTTAACTTCCAATACATATTTTTCAAGATGGTTTTCCCGCAGGAACTTGTCAAAAACATCGGTAGCAATGACGACAGCGGTAGGGACAGAAATTTCTACTCCTTCAAACCTGTCACGCAGGTTATAATCATTAATCAAGGTATTGATGAATCCTAAGCCGCGTGCCTTCCCCCCGACAGAGCCGGAGCCAATCCGGGCAAAGCTGTTTTGCGGGTCAAAGGACCCCTTCGAGAACTCTGTGATGACACCGCGCTGCCGTGCTTCCTGATAGAATCGCAGCGTATTGAGAATATCATTTCGAAGCCCCTCAATTGTCGGAAAGTCTTCCACTTTTTGTGGCCGCAGTTTATGGGCAAGCCAGAATTCGGTTCTCGCTTTCAGCCAATTGGAAAAGTGATTGCGATTGGCATGGAACTGGATACATTCATCTGGCAGCGTCTGGAGCTGTTCTTCGAATTGCTTCAGGTTTGAGGCTCGACCGACCTCTGCGCCATCCGGCATGCGAAAAATAAAATCGCCGAAACCAAAGTGTGTCATCACAAAGTTGGTGAGGTCATACAGGAGAGTTGGCGAACCTTTTTGGAGAAAAGCAGTTCCGATCTCTAATGCTTTTGCGGCGGCGTCGACATTCCCAGATTGAAGCAGGATGGGTATATCCTCCTTCTTCTGCCGTACTGCCTCCGCGAATTTAAATCCAGCTCCCGGATCTTTCACCCCTTCGTGAAGGAAATCAATATCGGAAATAACTCCCAGGACGTAGTTTTCATACTTCTCAAAATACGACCATGCCTCCTCATACGTTGAGCACAGCAAAATTTTCGGACGGGCACGCATCCGCATAAATCGATGCGTGAGATTCACCCCTTCCGAGATAAGTCGCTGCGATTGATTCAGAATTTGTGTATAGAGAAGGGGCAAGTATGAGGAATAAAAACTGACATCGTCCTCTACAAGGATAATCACTTGAACACCTACCCTTGCTGTATCATTCTCCACATTGAGCTTGTCTTCTACGTATTTGATCATCGCAACCAGGAGGCGGTAATCACCATGCCAAATAAATATCCGGTCAAACACTGAGGTATCATAATTGGAGGTGATCTCCTTCATTTCGCGATTATCATATGCCAGCAGAATGATGGGGATATCACTATCTGTTTCACGGACTTTCTGAGCAAACCGGATCACAGGCATATCCTCGATATGCAAGGTTGATATCACAAGATCGAATTTTTCACCGGATGCCAGCAGTTCTACCGCTTCCTCACCTCCTGTGACATGCGTGATCTCCGGCGGATGACTGAGGTTGAGGGTCTGAAATTCCTGACGGATGAGCTCGTATAATCTCCCGTCTTCTTCAAACAGATATTGATCATACAGGCTCGCGACCAGCAGGATGTCGCGCACCTTGGCATGCATCAGTTTCTGGAACGACTTGATGCGGCTTCCATAGATATCTTCTACTGAAAATTTCTCATGACGGTTCATAAGAATGTCATTTCAAATGATCGGATTCCTACAATGGGTCTGAAAATGTTACCGAGTACAAAAACACTGATGGCGCATCCATCCCTTTTGCGGTTCTTCTGTAACCCAAGGAAGCTGCGCCATCGATCAAGATGAGTGAGTGAATCGAGATTGTTACACCAATCCTTGCTCAAGCATCGCATTGGCAACTTTCAAAAAGCCGGCGATGTTTGCACCAGTCACATAATTACCCGGGACACCGAATCGTTCTGCTGTTTGCACGCATGTCTCATGGATGCTTTTCATGATCTGGTGCAGCCGCGCATCAACTTCTTCCTTCGGCCATGGCAGCCGCATGCTGTTCTGGCTCATCTCCAGTCCAGACGTCGCTACACCGCCGGCATTGGATGCTTTGCCCGGTGAGAAGAGAATTTTGGCAGTTTGAAAGACCTTAAAGCCGGCAATCGTTGTGGGCATGTTAGCACCCTCGCAAACGCACACACAGCCATTCTTGACAAGTTCCGCTGCGTCGTTCTCATCAAGTTCGTTTTGAGTTGCACAAGGCAACGCTACATCTACTTTGACGCTCCACGGCCGTTTGACCGCAACGAATTGGGTTTTAAACTTATCGGCGTACGATTTTACCTCATCTTTTGCACTTGAGCGCATCTCCAGCATATAGTCAATTTTCTCGCCTTTTATTCCATCCGGATCGTAGACAAATCCATCCGGACCGGAGAGCGTGACTACTTTTCCCCCCAACTGGTTTGCCTTGATAACTGCCCCCCAGGCCACATTCCCAAAACCGGAGACTGAGATGGTCTTCCCGGCAAGGCTCATACCTTTGGTTTTCAACATCTCCTCAGTGAAATAGACAACACCAAATCCTGTCGCCTCGGGACGGATAAGCGACCCGCCCCAATTGATGCCTTTCCCCGTTAACACGCCTGTAAACTCCTTCGTGAGCCTTTTATACTGACCAAAGAGATATCCGATTTCCCTTCCGCCGACTCCAATATCACCGGCAGGTACGTCTGTATCCGGTCCGACATGACGAAAGAGTTCCGTCATAAAACTTTGACAAAACCGCATGACCTCATTATCACTTTTGCCCTTGGGGTCAAAATCGGAACCCCCTTTCCCTCCACCCATGGGCAATGTCGTCAAACTATTTTTGAAGACCTGCTCAAAAGCAAGAAATTTGAGAATACCGAGTGTCACGGAGGGATGGAAACGCAACCCTCCTTTATACGGTCCGATTGCACTGTTCATCTGAACTCGGAATCCGCGATTGATATAAATTTCGCCCTGGTCATCCATCCACGGTACACGGAAGGTAATGGTCCGTTCCGGTTCAACCATACGTTCAAGGATCTTTGCCGCACGGTATTCCGGATGGCGCGCAAACACTGGCTCGAGTGATTCGCAGACTTCTTCCACAGCTTGATGGAACTCAGGTTCGTTGGGGTTCTTTGCCTTTACATGAGAGATAATTTTATTGATATAGTCCGACATGGTTTCCTCTATACTGTTACGATAAAAAATGTTGTCCCCGTGAAAAGAGCAATGCAGCTGAATTGTCTTCTACAGAATTGATGGAGCACGAATCTATGGAATGGATTGTACCGCAAGTTCTATTTCTTGAGGTGTGACTACGTTTAACTTTTGTGGTGTTCAATATAGAGATTTTTCCACAAAATGCCAGAAGCTTGAATAATGAGGAATTAATATTTTCTCATTTGCGGAACCATCATGTCTGCGGGGAATCATCAATGAATACAATGGTTTTATCGCTTTATTTTACCATCCTCATAAAAAAAAAGACATCAGACCAACCACTCAGGCCGGTCTGATGTCTCAGGAACACTTCGATGAAAATAATTATTGTATTGTAATAGTTTTCTTCTTCAGAGCACGAATAGCTACTTCGGAGACCTCAAAAAGACCAAAGAGTACCATTGTATATATCAGATCTCCGGCAATGGTATTGCGAAAGAAAGGAATGGCCAGAGTATAACATTCGATCAATCCCTGCCATGTTCCTGGATATGACCATCCGCTCCCGGTCAGCCAGACTCCGAAGTTCGTGATACCAAAGAAAAGAATTGAACTGAGGATTGTTGTCCCTGCAATCGGTAAGAGCTTTTTATGCGTTCTCAGCCATAATCCTAAAAACCCGATCAACATAAAACTTCCATAGACAAAAACGATTGTGCTGTGGAAGCCGATAAAAAGATCGCTGAGAAGAAGAGCTCCGAGCGGGAGTACAAGTGCGAATCGTTTATCAAGATAGACTCCCCCTGCCAGAGCTATCGCAGCGATGGGAGTAAAATTCGCTGGATGTGGAAGAAGCCGGGAAAGAGCGGCTGTAAGAATAAGCAAACTGCCAACAATAAGTTTTTGCATAGTTCCTCCAAAGTTGCTAGATGAATGATACCGATTTATTTTCATAAACTAAAGACCCTTTAATATTCAACACTCAAAGAACCCCGGTAAGTTCGTCCCGGCATCGGATATTGCGAAAACACTTGATAGTCTGTATCGAACACATTATTCAATGAGACCCGAATAACCAATGAAACCTTTGAAAGGTGGATGTTTTTCATCAATCGGACATTCACCAGACTATAGGCAGGCAATGAGGATGTATTGAGCTCATTGGTATAGCGAAGTCCTATAAAGGATTCTTCGATACCGACTCTGCCCAGGAAAGTCTCGAATGAAACGCCTAGCGTACCTGTGGAATTTGGAACGTACGGAAGCCACTTATCGTATGTTGGATCTGTCGACGAAACCCGATCTTTCTTTTTTGCTCCGATGAAAGAAAACCCGGCGTAGATGTCGTATCGATGATCGAGGGAATGATGATCATAACGGAATTCCACTCCTTGATGTTCAGTCCTTCCAATATTATGTGGAAGCCAATCCGATCCGAAAATGATTTTTTCTTTCGTTTCATAGGAAAAGAATGTGACTTGGAGGGTCTGACTTCCTGACCAATCAAGATTTCCTGTGAGCCCGGCATCCAGAACGGTTGAACGCTCCGGATGAAGAAGCGGATTGCTGAATCCCGGATAGTACAGATCACTAAACGATGGCACTCTGAAATTTTGACTCCATGAGCTCCGAATACGAATGTCCAGAGGCCGGTAAATCCGAAGATTTACACCGAGTTTTGGTGAAAAAGCATCTTCCTGTACATCAGAATATTGGTCATATCGAAGAGATTGAAACAACAAAATTCTGTCAAACCAGTCTTGAGCTGTTTGATAGGTATATTCGTTCGAAAGATAGCATGATCTCTGACTTCTCGATGGAAAAATCCTCACTGGAGATCCATAGGAAACCCCAACTTGATCCAGGTAGTTATCGCTATACTCTATTCCGCCTATAATATTGTCACTCTCTGTTACTGCACATTGGATTTGGATATTCATCGATCCCGTTTTCATCCGGTAGAGAATGTCTGATCCTTGAATCCAATCGTTATCCCAGCGATTCGTCTGGTTGAGTAGAGTATTTAGGGAAAGCGTCCATACATCTGCAGCATGCAGTGTACCGCTGAGCGTGAAACGAGTAGCTTCATCCGTCTGCTGCTCGATGCTTCCGCTTGTAACTGACGACACGCTCCCCGGGACCCCCCGCGAAAATTTCACATATTGGAATGATGATGTCAAATTGAAACGTTCGATCGGCGTATAATCCATATTGCAAAAGACCTGAAGGCGATCATATGCTGCATTGCTTCGATGAAGTGTTGTATCGGCAGCATTCGGTTGATGAAAAATAAAAGGATAATCATCGTCGCCTGATTCTTTTGACAGTCCAGTAATTATCCCAACCCCCGAATATCTCCCCTCCACCTCGGCGACAGATCGTACTGCATGGAATGAGCCTGATTCCAAGGATACTCTCGCATGCGCTCTATCAGATGCGTTGCGTGTAATAATGTTGACGACCCCGCCGGTAGCAGAGCTTCCATACAGTGCAGAGCCGCCGCCGGTAACGAATTCTATTCGGTCGACAAGCGAAAGCGGCAGCAAACTGAGATCGACTCCGCCAAACAACGGCTCATTGATCGGATTCCCATTCAAGAGGACCAGGACATTAGCACTATTCAGCCCTCGAAACATCACACTTTTTGTTCCACCGGTGGGACCATAATCCATCAAATGAATCCCGGTAAATGTTCGAAATACATCAGCGACGGTAGAACTATTAATTTGGCGGATGATCTCCAGGTTCGCAACCTCCAGAGGAGACGATGCGTCGGCAGGATTGATTTGAGTCCGTGTTGCGGTGACAACGACATCCGGTGCTTGGTAGGTGCGTGTTGTATCAGCATCAGAACCGGATGGTGCACTCCGTGCTATGGTAAGAAACAAACAAATCAAACTAAAACTATAGTGCGGTTTCATAGGATTCCCCCTTCTTTGTTGTTTTCATAAATAAAAAGCCCCAACCTTCACCAAAGATTGGGGCTGCAACAAAGAATCAGAGAAACAGAGATTTCTGTTGACCACCTTCCCTCGAAGGCACTGAGGCACATAGTTCTGGCAGGTCTCCTGACTCTTCCGATCTTCATTTCGTCTTCCCATACCGCCATTTGCGGGTCAGTGACTTTGATCAATGAAGATACAATTCTACATAGTGTAGAATCGGAATTACAGTTGCGGGGCAGCTTCCGGTTTATCCCGATAACCGTTGGTTACCAAAATGCACGGAATTCCCTTTTCATGGCGCCATAGGCGCGCCACACCAGAACTGATATAAAAAAGAACTTAATCTGTCTGCAAGAACATACTGAACTTCATGAAAACATGCAACTTAGTATCCGGCTGCCTTTCCATATCCGCGGCGATCCGACGCGCCGTAATACCACCCCTTCGTTGAATCAATCATAATCGCTTCGACTCTTCCCTGACTTCCCTGGCGCTCCGAGAGATCAAAACCTCGCCGCACCAATTCCCGCTGGACCTCCTGGGTTAGTGCAGACCGTTCATAGCGTAGTGTATCCGGCAGCCATTGATGATGAATGCGCGGTGCATCGACAGCCTCAAGAAGATCCATGTGATGGTCTATGATGTTCAGTATCACTTCCAGTACCGTTGTGATAATCGTAGAGCCTCCCGGTGAGCCGAGAACCAGAAATGGTTGATGGTTTCTTAGGACAATCGTCGGCGTCATACTGCTGAGCATTCTCTTATGTGGGTGGATCGCATTTGCTTCTTTCCCTATGACGCCATACATATTCGGAGCCCCGGGCTTTGCAGAGAAATCATCCATTTCATTGTTAAGAAAGAATCCAGCTCCTTCGACAACAATGCCGCTGCCAAACGAACCGTTCAAAGTAGTCGTAGTACTGACGGTATTGCCCCAGCGATCGATTACCGAATAGTGAGTTGTCTCTTCACGTTCCGCCGGTATGGTCCCCGGGGAAACTTCGTTGCTGGGCTTCGGAACCAGAGGATCGATCAATGCTCTTCGTTCGTCAGCATAGGTCTTTGAAATCAGATCCTTCACGGGAACCTTAACGAAATCCGGGTCACCAAGGAACTCTGCGCGATCTGCATATGCCAATTTCATGGCTTCAGCCATAACACTCACCGTAGGAACAGAAACTCTGCCCATTGAAGAAATATCGTACTTCTCCAGAAGATTAAGCAGTTGGATGAGTAATATACCTCCAGAACTCGGAGGACCCATTGAAATAATTTCATAGCCCCGATAATTTCCAATTAATGCAGGCCGCTCAATTGCCTGATAATCAAAGAGATCATCAAATGTGATCAATCCTTTGCCCCGATTCATCTCTGCAATAATGAGTCTGGCCGTCTCACCCTTATAAAAACCCTCCGTACCTTTCTGTGCGATACGTCGAAGCGTTTTGGCGAGTTCCGTTTGAATAAACATTTCTCCTTGTTTATACGGTTTCCCGTCGCGTGAACAAGTCTTTCGCGTACCCGGATATTTCCTAAAATTCTTCAATGCAAAATTTAAATCCTCGGCAAAAGGCTTATTGATCATAAATCCTTCTTGGGCGAGTTTGATAGCGGGCTGAAGAACTTGTTCCCTCGTCAATTTCCCATATTTCTTCTGTGCCAATAGCATGCCCGCAACTGATCCCGGTACGCCGCATGACAAATATCCCTCTTGACTTTTTTCCGGGACATAATTCCCTTTGCCGTCGAGAAACATCTCTTTCCATGCTTTCGCGGGAGCCTTCTCGCGATAATCCAGAGTCGTGGTGGTTCCATCTGAAAAGCGAATCACCATAAATCCTCCCCCTCCGATATTACCTGCCTGCGGAAATGTAACAGCGAGTGCAAATCCAACTGCAACAGCAGCATCTACTGCATTTCCACCCTTCTTGAGGATTTGAATCCCGGCTTGAGAAGAATTCGGTTCAGACGAAACGACCATACCGTTCCTCGCACGAAGGGTTTGTTTGGGTCCGCTGGAGAGAACGCACGAGGAGACTATGACAGCGAAAAGAATGAGAAAATAGCTATTTATGGAATTTCGATTCATATTGTGTGAGGGATTTTGGGATGGGAAGTAATAAGCCCCGTATCCGAAGAGATACGGGGCTTAAACGAGGCCTAGAATGGAAGATCATCAACTTTATCGGGTCCTGATTCCTCAACCGGTGGTGCTGAAGGTGCCGTTGATCCGCTCGACTGGCCTGCACCCTTGGAATCCAGCATCATCATTTGATCAAGGACAATCTCTGTGACGTACCGCTTAACCCCATTTTTATCGTCATAGTTACGGTATTGGAGCCGCCCCTCGATATATATCCTGCTCCCCTTTTTCAAATATTCTCCGCAGATTTCGGCAAGTTTCCGCCATGCGACCAGGTTATGCCACTGTGTCCGCTCCTGCGTGTTGCCATCCTGATCTTTCCACGACTCATTCGTGGCCAGTGTGAATGTAGCAACCGCAACTCCGGCACTTGTGTATCGTAATTCAGGGTCTTGCCCCATATTTCCGATAAGAATGACCTTATTAATGCTCCTGGATGCCATATGAATTTCCTCCTCTATTGTGGGTAGTGAAAAACTGAAAACGATGCAGAACAAAATTATGATAATTCAGAACGAATGTCAAGAAATAGCCGAGCCGATCATGGACCGAGTCGGAAAATATGCAGCTTGGTGGATGAAAGAATGAATAACCGATTTCCGTTACATGCGACATCCTGAATTCTATCAATCCGCTCACCGGAAATTAGCCTGCTGAGTAAGAAAGTTGTCTGCAACACGCCATCTTTAGAAAAAAACCATAGTGTTGAATTCGATACTGCTAGAAGTCCATCCTCCAGTAACGTAAACCCAATGAGTTCAGACACAACGCCTTCACCAAAACTCCCGAGATAATTGCCAAAGTAATCAAAGTCAACAATGCGGTTCTTCTCACCGATATAAATTCGCGACGTCGTCACAGCAAGTTTATTAGGAGTTTGGAGCTTCCCCTGCCCGGCATTGATGTCACCTAATATACCAACGAGGTGGTACGATGGATTGAATTTGAGTACTCGCTGGTTTTCACCGTCAAGGACGAACAGGTCGCCAAAATGAGATAAACAAACATCCAGAGGATATCCGAACCGAGAGGCAGCATCGGTTGTATCTCGTGTAGAGAGAGACGAAATAAAATTGAGGTTACGGTCGAATCGCTGGATCCGGTGGTTGCCATAGTCGGCGACATAGATATTGATACCATCAGTTGCTACACCCGTCGGTTTATCAAACGACCCTGCTGACCATCCGAATCCTCCCAGCGTGAGCGGAGCACTCGAAACGTCCGGAAACAAGAAGAGTTTATTCTGATCCGCATCGAGAATAAATACTCTCCCTTCAGCATCTGGAACAACACGGACGGCTCTCTGAAACGCACCGATGGAGAACTCTTCCACCAACACCGAATCAATCGATTGCGCGGAAACTGCCACTGTCCAGGCACAGAGATATACACCTAACGCAGATTTCGCTCCCATCCTTCATCCTGAAGTTCACCACGTTTCGTCGAATGCACCAGAGTATACTCACCGAAGCCGGAGCGGTCGACAAAGACAAAAACGACACCATTCTCTATTTGGTTATATTCCCACGTTTCGTACGGTTTGGCATCTTCAGAACTTGGGAAGCGCTGTACGTCATCAGGATCGCCATACAAGAGATACACGCGCCCGCGATCTGTCCGCCAACCTTCCCGTGAAATATTTCTATACCGCTGATTTGCAACAGCTACCCGGTTGAGAAATTCCATGCGTGTCATCGGATCATGTCCGAACCGCCCCTGTTCAACCTCGGTCCAGAATTTCGCAAGAAATTCCCTACGCCCCTCGACTGAAGTAATTTTTGAGAATGTTGAGATTTCTTGCTCGGCTGCGAAGTATTGAGCCATACGAAACTCATGAGCCAATTCATCCGCACTCATGCCAAGGAGTTCAATCCCTTTTGATGAAATAGCCGATGCTGGCGTAGAAATATGCGGGTTATTCGCAAAGAAATGTTTTTTTACCGACACGACCTCTTGCATCGCACCATCAAGAATCCGTACCTCGTAGAGGTACTTTCCGGACGGCAATGTCGTCACTGTCGTTGTTCCAAGCTCGACGGCACTTTTTACTCCAAAGTGTTTTTGCCTGCTCGTGCTTCTCTTCTTTGTCCCGTTTGCATCGTAAATCGTTGTCATAACTGTATAGGGGGAATCTGCCGTAAGATGATAGACCTCCAGGTAATGATAGATCACAGGACAATTGATACCGCCAAAGACAAGCGATGGATTCGGAATAACCTGCAAGGTGTTCTTATAAAAGGTGTGTGACGTGTCTTGACTTGGCGTGATGGAGGAACAGAGTTCGAGATCGCTGGCACTGGGACCATTTTCGTAAGAAGAGATTTCAATATTCTCCAAGCGGACACTATCGACGCGTTGGGGAACAAGTGAATCGGCGGCAATAACCTCTATCCGATATACTCCAAACGGCAATTCATATCCACGTTGACTGACAAACATTTGGTTTAAATTCGCACGCGCAGTATCTGCAAGGAAAACAGGGAAATAGTATCGCCGCTGGATGACGAAGTTACTGTCTCCTGGATGGATCATCCGAACCAACATGTTGACTCCCCCGCTCAATGTCGCTCCCTGCTGCCGAAGCACAATTTGGCGCGGTGAAAAACCAAAATATATTTCGAGATAACCCAGTTCGTGCGTATTGCGAAACCGGGCGACATCGCAATTCACCACTAAGCCCCTGGATCTCGTTCCCTGTGCATCTGCAAAGGTTACCAAGAGAACAATCAGCAGGAATGTCCGCCTTAGATATTTCCAATCGGAAGGAAAATGTTTTATAGGTTTCATAGCCGTCATAGATACACTGATTCCAAAAAAGGAAAGAAATAAACTTCTAAAAGACTTGTGTTAAAATGAAATATAACAATTCTTTAGTGTATTGGACACTTCCTGTGTCTCATCTGTTCCGGTGACAGATCTCTCTAAGGCTGAGAATACCTAAGAATATATGACTTCATGAAGGCTGATTCAAGACAATATTCACAGTGCGCTGCTGTCAAGAGGTGGCGACTCTTTCTTATTGCAATTTTTGCTCCCATTGATCATCCCGAAGTTCGCCCCGTTTTGTAGAATGGATGAGGACATAATCACCAAATCCGGAACGGTCAAGAAAAACGAACTGCACTCCATTTTCTATCTGATAGAAGAACCATATTTCATAGGGCTTACTGTTATCTGAACTAGGGAACCGTTGTATTTCATCCGGCTCGCCAAACAGAAGATAAATCCGGCCCCTATCAGAGAACCATCCTTCTTTGCCCAGTGATCGGAAACGTTCATTTGCTGCATGCACTCTCCGAAGATAGATCGCGCGCGTGATATCGGTTTTCCCCCGCTTTCCTTCTTCAATATCTGTCCAGTATTGCGCCATAAATTGCCGCTGTGCATCTGTGGTGGTCAGTTTTTCGAAAGTAGCAAGATCATCGGGTGATGCAAGATAACGCGTCTTTTTGAATTCATCCGTGAGTTCATCCGCAGTCATCCCTGAAAATTCCGCACTTTTTGCAGAAGCCGAAATCGTACCAATCGCCTGGATGTGCGGATTGTAGACATAGAACTGTTTTTCTGATTTTGCAATTTCTTTTCCCATCGTGTCAGAAAGGACAACCGATAAACGATATTTCCCGGAAGCCAACTTCGTCACATTGGTGCTCGATATATCGACGATGTTTCTCGATCCAAAAGAACGCTGACGGCTCCGGCTCTTGACGAGAATCCCTTTCCGATCGAAGATGTTGGTGGAGATAGAATACACGTTCAGGGCATCAAGATTGTAAAGCTCGGCATACGTAAAGACGACCGGTGCTCCGCTCGCACCAAACAGCAGGCTGGGATTGGGTGTCACTTCATAGGAATTCTTATAAAATGGATTTTCTTGAGATTTCGATTCAGCGATCTTGGTACATAATTCTACATCACTGATATACGTCCCGGTCGGAATCCGCGGAATATCCACATCGAATGAAAGGGTGTCCTTTCGTTCGTTCCCGAGGGAATCCTTTGCCTGAATTTCCAGTCTATAGGACCCGGGACTCAGCGCATATTCCACTTTAGTCACAAACGATGTTCGGAAGGACTCCTGAGAAGTATCCTGAAGAATGAGCGGCACCAATGATGCAGTACTTAACAATATACGGGAGGTTGAACGGTCGCGAATAAGAGTCCAGATCTTTACAAATCCATGGTACTGTTGTTCAGACAGCCTGTATGTTGTAAGCCATGGGTAAATGTTGAGAGAAATTTCTATGCGGCTCGTGCTATCCGTCTGACGAAAGATCGAATAATCCGAATTAAAATGGAAGGGCGCCTGCGTGGTCAGGGACTGTTGCGCATGAAGGCCTACCGGAAGGAATACGAGGAAGACCCATAAAACAGAGTGTTTCATAGAAACCTCATTCTCTCAAATCGTAGGATGGTCTGTATAAAAAACGAAAGACTGGAAGCATCTCCAGTCTTTCGTGTATTGATTTTTTAACGATCTCTCTTAGTAACCAAAATGGAACGAAATCGTATGATACGGATCAAAAATTTGAACTTGCGTATAGGCATAATCCACGGCAATTTGGGAATTGCCGAAAGGAATATGTATACCGCCGCCAAAGGTCAACCGCTGCAATTGATTATCCAGCGAACCATCCGGTGGAGCAGACCCTACCCTCAGGAAGATCATATCGCTGAAGCTGTATTCAGCACCGAGACGGTAGATATCATCTCCGAAGTTTGAGTTCTGAAATCCGGCGGCAAAAACAATTCGATTGGGGCCGCCAATGAGTTCATAGCTAATGCCCATATCAAATGTCGAAGGCATTTCAAAACTTTGACTGATGACTTTCAGCGGAATAGCTTGCGACTGTGGATCTGATTCAGGGGGAACGACCATGCGTTCCAGGTCACCGCCGTCGAATTGCATATTGGGTCCAATATTTTTCAGCGTCACGCCAAATTTCAATCCCTTGAGCATAGAATTCGCACCGACATTATAGATGACACCGGCATCGAAAGCAAAACCCGATGCACTCGTACGAACGATTGTCTCATTGACGAGTTTTCCCGTAAAGCCGATGGAAATTCTGTCGGTCAGTTCTTTGGAGTACGTCAACCCTAAGGTCAGGTAGTTGGGGGAAAATGTTGCACCTGTTCCATCCGGAAAATCTTCAGAAGTCTGGAGGATATTCCCAAACGAAAAAGATTTCAGGCTAAAACCGATCGACCCGATCTCGCCAAGTCCCAGACCTAACGCTAAATACTCAATATTGATATCTGCGATATATCCCGTATGGGAGAACATAGCCTGCAGGCCAGAGGTACCCACACCTTTCGATAATCCTGCAGGGTTCCAATACAGCGCATCGACACCTGAGGCATCTGACAGGACTGCTCCCGACATCGCCATTCCTCGTGCACCGACTGGGATCAGCAATTCCACGGCACCTGCCGTCCCACGTTTACTCGGGTTTCCGCCAAACAATTCAGATGGCAGTAACAACGCGATCGCGCACAAGACAGTAAGGATGTTCATTGTTTTCATAGGCATCTCCATTTCTTAAGAAGAACAAAACAGTTGATCAATGTACTCAGATGGAGCCCGACCATGTAGAAGAGTATCGGGCTCCACATCATTCAATTATAACCGTGTTGCGCGCTCCTCGGGTTGAATAATTGCCACTTTGAGTATTCTATTTCCCACGCCTTCAATTTCCACGTGTACAATATACATACCGCTTGCAACCGGCAAACCATTTTCATTACGCAAATCCCATCGCTCATAAGTTCGCGCAGTGATACCGGTTTCATCAACGTGGTTCAATGTACGGACTAATTCGCCGTTCAGTGTAAATATCCGAATTCTTGCCGTTGGCGGTAAATGGGAAAACGTAATATATCGAGCAAGCGTGTTTGGTTCGGCTTTGTTATGTCCGAAATACGGATTGGGGAAGACATTGATCATATCCAACTGATTCTTCGCTAAGTCAGTACTCCCGAACGTCGGAGCAGTTGTCTGATAATAGAATTTCCGTCCCGCATCCAATGTGTAGTATGGAGTAAGCGTGAGAACATCTCCATTTTTCCATAGTACCGGCGTCTTGCCGGTTGTATCGGACGAAGCTGCAAGAGCACGGGTTTTGATCATGTACATAATATCAAGACTGTCCTGTTCCGCGTCAATATCGAGACTGTCTGTGAGCGGAGTCTTTCTGCTCTTCACATACTTCATGGTATCGTACGAGGAAGCAAAGATATACAGCCATTCTCCGCCGCCGGTAACGCCAGTCGTCGGTTCCCATTTTCCATCTATCTTTCCACGGCCGATGAACGTGCGGAGTGAATCGTTTGTATACAAACTATCATTGGTCTCCAGGAACGCCACGTTGAGCTGTCGGGCCGCTTTTGCACCGTTACTTTGATCGACATCCCACACAGTAAAGGGCACATTGACTCGATCCTGGTATTGAACGCCAACTTTGGTGCGGCGTGTCATAAATGGCAGGAAAGAAGAATCTGCTGGAGGCGGTAGCGCACCAAACGAATTCTTTCGCAACCGTGCGAACCGGAATGCCCGCTGGGTTTGGCTCGAATCAAACCGGATTTCAATCTTGAGCAGACTGTCCGGTTTGGCCTTTGTTCCTTTTCCACGCAGCACCACGGAACGAGGATACGAAAGAGTACTGTTCATGGCATCTGAGGCAAGATTCGTACCATCAGTGATAATGTCTGTAGTTGACCGGAACCAGAAGTTTGCCGATGGGGTGTATTGATATCCTCTTGGTGCGTCTGTATCACGACGCGGCCCTAGAGCAGGTTTATGTACTCTGACAAGAATACCATCAGCGATTTTTACCTGGCTGCTTCCCGAAAAATCAGCAATATTCTTTAACAACGTATCAACTTTCGGATTAGGCACTGTATCCACGGGTGTATACCGCAATAGGTTCCAGCTCGTGACATTTGTGTCGACACCATTAAAGGTAACGCCGTACTGCATGTTGAGCATGACCCGCGGGTTGATTGCCTCTATCATCACCGCATCATCTCCAGGACGGCTGTGTGTGACATACGAATTAAAGGCAATCGGCACGTCAGTCCCTATCGCATCTCCGATAGGCATAATGTACCCTCTGCCTGGCCTTGTCTCAATGACATCCTTTGGAGCCTCAAGTGATAACGGCAACCCGATCTCCAACGCTCCTGGTATGTTGTTTCGTGCGTAGGTCGTCAGGGCAAAATAGTATTTTTTCCCTGGCGTCAACGGTGTGCCGCTGATATAATCCTGATCGATCAGGAAATGATAACCCAACCCTGTGTCCGGTGCAAGAATAACAGGCTGCAAATATGCTTTTCCATCATCAGGATTGTTCACATAATCGATGATATTTCCGACACCATTTTTGATATCAAAAGTTCTCACCGGCTGCCATTCTACTTTTGTCCCAAATGGATTGAGCGTCTGATAAAGCTTATATCCTTCAAATACATAACCGCGATAACTATAGCTTTCTGTTGCGGTGGTGTTTGCGCTCCAGTCCAACAGAATGGAAGTTGGTGCTTCTGTCACTGTTATTGGCGGCATAGGAGGGGCTGCTGGTACATTAAAGTTGTCGTTGAATGCCTGTTGGGCAATTGCATCCACTTGCTTGAGCTTTGAAATGCTTGAGAGTCGATCAGCCCCCTGTGCACAGATAAGGGAACCAACGATTTCCTGTGTGTCACCTGGAGCAAGGCTGAAAGGACCTGTGCTGATCATCATGCGAATATCCTGCGGTGCAAATGTCCCCAATGGAAAATTACTCGGTAAATCACCTGTGCCTGCAACAGGATCGCCGGAAAACCAGAATTTTACCTCATGACCACCACTCATAAGAGGCTGGTGTATTGTTCCGCATTTTCCATTTAAATAGTCATACGCCTGAGCCGGGTAGTCAGGATTTCGATCGGGCGGATCAACAATCTGTGCGAATGTATTATTCGTATATACCACATAGGACGATGCAGGCAGATTCCGATACCCTTGATGCCATACGCCATCCCAAATTGCACTATCGGCCGGGGAAGGAACTCTAGGTCCCTGGAAGAAATCAAAGCCCGCGGCTGGCGGCGTTGCACCGTAGCCATTCGTGCCCGTATCATTGTTATCGCCATTATAAAGATACCCGAGACTCAATGTGGTATCGCAACCCGGAAGGTCATCGTTCCCATCACCTAAATCAGGGTCAGACCACATGCCGATAAAGGTGCTGTCATAATGAGCATCACTTTTATTGATGATCTTCCAGCGCATAAACATCATATCTCCCAGCGCGCCAGCCTGATTGAATCCAAAATACAACACCTGTATTTCAACACCGAGAGGTCGGGAAGTACTCAGGTTATTATGGCTGGCATCAGTAAGGTCATTAATGACACACCAGACCTCGAAATCTCCCCAAAATTTTGGCATATCAACGCCCGGATCCCAGACACCATTATCATTGCGGTCTTCGTACGGTGCACCAAGATCTCCAGGCCATTCCAAAAAGTCGGCGTTGGTTGTTATAAATTTTCCGGTAGCATCACGGGCCGTATCTCGTTTGGCAATCTTATACAACCTGTACCGTGGATCTGCTGCATTGGTTTCTGCATCGCCGATATCATTGGTTGTAGTATTAAATGTGCTAAGAATCGGTCCCGGTTGATACTCCGACGTGTAATCCATATCCGAGACTCTAATGCTGTGGGTTGGTCGATGAATACCTGCAAGCCAAATGCCGGCAGTATAAATGGGAGTCTTTCCGCTCCCCTTCGGCCATTCACATCCGGATGAATTTGTCCTGCGATAATCGCAGTAAGGTCCCTCAGAAGAAAGTGTGCAGTTCACCTTATTACCATCAAGGAACTTGTATTGCACAAGTGCAGTTTTGTGCAGGGAAGATGCCGGTTTCTTCTTTGGATTTTCTGCCCCTAAGAACAACAGGCAGACTGCCGCAAGCAGAACAAATCCGAAAACTCTCTTGTTTGAATTCATATACTTTCTACTCCTTCTTTATTATACTTTCCAGTCTGACAGCGTTCGCCAACGTGCCGGACGTTCACCGGAGCAACAGGTACTCCGGTGAACGGCGATCCACTAAAGGTTAAACTGTGCCCCCAAACGAACCGTGCGCGGTGTTCCATAGTTTGCAGGATCATTCTGGAGATAATTATAGAGCGCAACAGCCGCTGGACCATTATTTTCTGCCCACGTCTGTCCGGCTGGTGTTGTAAACCATCCGTCGTTATCAGGTAATCCCGTACCGGAATACACAGCAACCACGTTCTTTCGGTTGAAGACATTTTCGATCCAGAGATAGAGATTGATTTCTGCAGATCCAAAGAGGCTAAAAGTCTTATCCAGCTTCAAATCAAGCTGATAAATCCATGGACCCGTTGATGCATTCAACCCTTCACCGGCGAGAGGAGCATTTGCACCGGAGAAGTTTTGCGACCCGTTGATGGTCGTCGTAGAGCTGCGTGTATACCGTACACCACTGCTAAACGTGAACAGGAGGTTCAACCCAACACGCTGGAGCGGACGCATACCAAACAACAAGGGACCATCATCCTTTTCGAAACGGTAATCCATGTTGAAATTTCCCGTGTGCGCTCTATCGAAGTCTGTCGGAGCGGGGATCACCGGGAAATACGGTACACCATTCAGCGAATTATCCTGCCATGCAATATCAAAGTGCGTTGCAGAACTCGATCCTGTCGACAGACTGCTGGAGAGTGTATAACTGCCGGATAATGACACCCGATTTGTCCGGCGCAGATTAAAGATCAGACTTAATCCTTTGCTTGTTCCAAAATCACCGTTGACCGTCGCAAACCATGCGGCTTTCATTGAAGAACCTGTCTGCGGGAAGAGAACACGGATCACATGAAGATCTTTAATATCCTTGTAGAAAAAGGTCGCATCAAAGGATGCAATTTCACCAACTTGCTGCCGGAATCCTACTTCATACGAAGTTGTCCGTTCCGGTCTCAGGTTCGGATTGGGGAATCGTCGGGCATATGCTCCCTGGAAGAAACGTCCGGCCGTTGTTCGTGGATCGTACAAATCGTTCAGACGGCCAAATTGCATAAACTTACCCCATGTGGCATGGAACACCGACCGCTCTGCGACAGGGAATGAAAAACCAAGGCGCGGACTGAGTTGTGTATATGCTTCAGAAGGTTTTAACGTAGAATCCGCTGGAACATAGACTCCTGATTCAGAAACCGTAATAATGTCTGTTAAGTTCTTATACTGATCGGCTGCCGGATCCATGTAATCATATCGGAGACCTATATTCATGATGAGGTCATTGAATTCAAATTTATTCTGCAGATATGCGCCTGCAAAGACTGGATGATGCGGTCCATCTTTATTCAAATTGACCGTATCGATTCCCGTCCTATCGATAAATGTACCGCCATCGAATTCATTTCCATAAATATCATATCCATAAAATCCCACGTTAGCTTTTGAATAGATCGTCCAATCGCCAGCAGCGGGATTTTCCAGGCGGTTTTTATATAAACTTCTAGCATCAACGATGTAGGTGCGAATAGTATACCGAGTAAGATCACCGCCCACTTTGAGTTCCCAGTTCTGGCTGACCTGACTGACGAAATCAAGCCGGCCGCCATAATTTGACCGTAAAATCTTTTGGTACGTATTTCGAATGAATCCAGGCCAATTAGAAGTAAATGAATACACAGAAAACGCATTCGGATTCTGTGATGGCCCGACCAGTGAAGGATTAAGGTCCGGATTGCCATAATTTTCAACGTTGCCCATCCAAACCTGATCACCGAGTTCCTGGAAGAACCGATAATATGCCAGGTTCAATGTGAGAATTGTCTTGGGAGATATGGCAAATGAGAATTTTGTATATGCCGATTCATCAGTCCCTTGTGTCAGAGTACCTCGCGACTGACCGGAGGCAGGATTGATTTTCCCAAATCCTTGCCCGAAAAGATCGTTAAACCCAATCTGTTTGATTCCCTCGATGTTCGAAAATGAATTATAGGATCCCCCGGCTTTAATGTTGAAGGAACCGAAATCAAGGAACAGATTACCCATAAATGACCATGCATCATTTGCCACACCGTCAAACTCTCTGCCGCCATTCAGTGGTGTATTCATCAAGTTCGCTAGGTATGTACGATTGCCGGTTGTTCCGGCTGCAAGTGTGGTCACTCCACCTGACACTGTATCACGATTCCGAACATAAAAATCTGCAGCCGTAATCGCATTGGAGTCAATGGTCACAGGGAAATTCAAACCATCCAGAAAAGTAGGATTGCTTTTATTATAGATTCGCTGCCCTGTCACAAAAAAGCGAATCTTGTTTTGACCGGGAATGACCGGGCCGCTGGCACTCAGGACATATTCGTTCAGGCCGTAGGAATACGCTCCCAGAAAATTTTTCGATGTCTTTCCGCCCAGCATTTCATCAGAAATGAACTCGGCGTTGACGTTGTATTTGGACCCGCCGGTTTTCGTCGATGCGCTTACCACACCCGACATGGCGTTGCCGTATTCTGCCGTCATACCACCGATCTGCGATTCCATTTCTTCTATGGCAGAGCTGATAATATTGAGGTTGAGGCGTCCATTCATAGGATTGTTGACCATGACACCGTCAACATAAAATGCAGTTTCTTCAGCTCGTCCGCCCCGGACATAATAGTCCATATTCCCATCCACGGCACTTTTTTGAGCAACGACTGAGCTGGAGAGAGCAAACACTGCGGCGACAGTACGCACAGGTAAATTTTTAATTTCTTCGGCGGTCCTAATAGCTACGGTATTGGTGGAACTCTTATTGACGAGTGGAACCTCCCTTACTATTTCGACTGTCTGCACCTGAACCGACGACGAAGTTAACGTCAAATTTACTTCGGTGGTGAGGTTCGCATTGACCCGCACATTCGAAATCACCTGACCGGCGTAGCCAATGTAGTTGGCCCTCATGACGTACGTCCCAGCTTCAACGTTGAGGATGATATACTCGCCATCAATATTGGTCGATGCACCGAAGGACGTACCCTCGATCACCACATTTGCCCCGATAAGGGGTTCACCGGTTTGAGTATCTGTCACTTTACCACGGATCTTCCCGGACGAGCCGGCATAGGCACACACCGTGATAAAGACAAGACTTACGATAAGGAACGACAGTATACGCTGTCCGTTTATATACTTCATAAAGACCTCCTAATAATGGCAGTTTTGAAGTACGCTGATACGTTCATGAATTGCTCTAATTCAAATTTTTTGACCAGGATTGAAGAGAATATCAGAAATGAATGTTGCTTGTGAAATACGCTGAGATGAAATGGCGCCATCTACTGAACAGCAAACAGGAAGTCAAATGAACGACGGATGTCGGCACAACCCGCATTTGATATCCCCGTTTTCATATCATCTCCTTCTTTAATGAGATTCTCTGCAACGGGCCATCTTTGAAAACCGCAGAGGCTGTCGGCCTGCCAGCCAACAGCCTCTACATGAAATCAACTTCCTACAGCACGAAAACTCAAGAGAACACCGATTATTTCATCAATGTCATCTTCTTTGTTTCTACGAATGATCCTGACTGCAATTTGTACAGATACACACCGCTGGCCAGTTTCGAGGCATCAAAGGTGACGCTATGATTGCCTTGATTTTGAATTTCGTTGACCAGGGTCGCAACTTCCTGGCCCATGATATTGTACACTTTCAATGTCACCATTGATTGTGATCCAATTTCATACCGAATTTCCGTGGTGGGGTTGAACGGATTCGGGAAATTCTGATCGACGGAGAATTTTGCCGGTTTCCCTGCATTGTCATTAACACCCGTTATTGCAAAATCGATGGTACGGTAGACAACAGGAACTTGCTGTGCAGCTGTACTCCACGTAGTAGAAGTAAGATTCGATGAATCAGCAATATAGACAAAATGTGCCCGATAGGTGGTGCCATTCGGCTTCGTCAAATAATCGGCACACGAGGCAAACAATCCGTTTTCCGTGTTAGCTAATTTCGCCGCAGTTGACCATGTTGTGCCCAGGTTCTGGGAATAGGCGTACCAGAGATCGAGTTTGGGAACATCGCGGATATCACGATCAATATGTCCGGATGTGATACGTGTTTGCGACCAGATCGCAAATAGTCCATTCCCTGTAGGATCTACACAAATAGATGGATAGGGATGACCGAATGCATTTCCGGCATACATATCTGTATAGTACGAGCTGTCGAAATCTGCAATGTGAGCATCTTCCGGTCGGGAAATCAGTTTAAAGCCCGATTGACCGGTCTTCCAGTATAATGCTCCAAAATAATTCGCTGATACTGTATCTGTCGTTCTGTACACTAATTTTGATCCATATCCCTGTATCACGATATGCAGGTTGTTGTTTTTATCGATTGATGCATCCATGGATCCGAAATTTTCAAAATAATTATTAGCGTTCTCTGATCCATAAGCAACCAAGTCGCCATCATGTGCTATGGTTGTCCATGTCCAGTGGCTGCCTTGATCCGTCGACTTATAATATCCAACACAATCGGCACTATCAGCACTCACCTGGTTTATTGTTCCCCACCCTGATAAGCAAGTAGGAACGAAGAGGTTACCATTGGGAGCGACAAGGACTTCAATATCCAGGTTGCCGGAGACATATGGATCTGAGACTAAGTGTGAATCACACACTGCCCATGTGCTACCGTAGTCTGTACTTTTTTGAACAAAATAATTAGCACGACCGCCGTCATTATCGGTCCAATAAATTGTATTTGTTGCCTGATCAATGGTCAGGGAAGGATCTGTCGAACCTGTTGGGCGGATATTGGTAACTGTAAAATTTCCAGTTCCCGGACCCCCATCTATTGCAAACCAGTTGGGCGTATGACCGCAAACCACTGCAATACCGGCTGCATCGCCAGCTTTAAATACATCGATGCTTCCAAAACCGGTTTGTGCAACAGATTTCGCCTTTACATCGACTGCTGTGGTTAACGTGCCTGTTGACCAATCGTATGTATTATAGACAATCGCACGACGACTTGCAGGTAAAGTTAATGAGCCATCGCGCTGCATCCATTGGAAATGCGCTTTCCCTGCGCCATCGATCGCCACAGCTCTGCGGTTACCGCTATTCCAGGAATAATCGTAATCGGTGGTTCCCAGTGTAACTCCATCCGCTGGCACAGATGTCGCTTTCTGCACTAACGGTTTTGGAGATTGAGCAGCCGGGGTTGTTGCCACATCGATCGCCGTCTCAATACCAACACGGGTAGCTTTTTTCTCTTTAATGCCTGCGCTTGCATCAGCAAACATCAAACCACATGCTATTCCTAGCACGAGCGAGAGTGTCACAAGTTTTTTCATTATATCCTCCTTCTTAGGATTGAATGATAGGTGAGTGATTTGTGTGAAGTTATGTGAAAATTCTTTTTAGAACACATCCTGTCCAAATTGAATTCGCACCGTTTGTTTTACTGCGACTGCGGGATTTAGAAATGCCACGTATCAAATGCTTCCTCAAGATTGTTACCGTATCTGCATTTGCCATTATAATGCTGTGTTGAAAGGTATTGCTTTAGCTACAATTTGTCAAGATAAATTTTAAGAAATCTCACCAAATCGACCCGTATCATACTCAGCATTATTTTGTAAAAATGCAATAAAAATGTGATGGAATTTCTTTTGCTACAGGGGCTGGCTTTTCAATCAGTCCCCAATGTTCCATGGATATTTGTTCACTATAAAATATTCTGTTTCCGCGGATCATTCTTTCATCCGGCAACGTGCATATTCCGCCACATACTATTTGAGAAGCGCAAGACGCTGCACCGCAGAAAAACTACTTGCAGAGAGCCTGCAAAAATAAATTCCTGAAGACAACCCTGTTCCATCAACCGTGATCGTATGCTTGCCTGCAGTTACCTCAGAAGCTAACAGTGTTCGCACTTTTTGCCCTAAAATGTTGTACAGGAAAATCTCTACGAAAGCATTCTTTGCCGCTTCGAATTGAATGCGTGCTGATGGATTAAAAGGATTGGGATATGCAGGTTCCAGTGCCCAGCGATAAGGTACAGCACCGATTTCACCCGAGACACCAACTGGAGTATCGAACCAGTTCAGGATACTCTGCATGAACGAACCTTTCGTAGTTGTACTGCCGCCATTGTTGATCGATTCCAGACCAAATCCAAGGAATACAAGTTTTGAATTCATACTAAAATTTTCTACGTGCAGACCGGCGATATTTGTTCCCCCGACACTGCCGTACGTCAGGCAGGGCACCGAAACACCGTCGGAGAGAAGGATGTCCGGCGACGTCTGGTTTGCCGCACCATCACCGCCGGCCAGAGACATCATTGCAACATTGGTACCAAGAGGATCTGTCGGCACACCGTAGGCATTTCTGCCGATGACAAGATTCTTCGACCAGCGCACGTGAAAGACATCGGATAATGCTGCAACATTCCGTCCCTGCAAATCTTCTGCAATATTTTGGCCGCTCATCAGTATTCTCCCGCCCCGCTGATAGAACTGCACAAGACTATCGAGAACAGGAGCACTAATCGTTTCATATTTTTTTGTTCCGGACAGGTAGATTAACGTCGTTCGTCGCTGCAGGGCTGCATCGGAACTCAGAGAATCGCGGGTACGCAAGACCTCATAATATTTGTTTGCGGAATCCAGGGCGCTTCGTACATACAATACTGATGACTGAGCTACTGAATCGCCGTCCAGTACTGCTATGCCCGGGTATCCAAACACGACAGGTACAATGGTCGAGTCTATGAAATTCTCGCCGGTCATCATGATCGTGATCGGTAATTCCTTTGGCACAAACAACGACTGCAATCTCACATTCGCTACCGTTGGAACTATTGTCTGACTTAACGCTCCGAGTGCCAGGGGAGTACCATTCGTGTCGACGGTAAACCCAGCTCCTGAACCTTTAAGAGAGATACGTGAAGCAGACGTTGGTGTCGGATGAATGTTTTCTATGGTGAGGTTGAGGACACCATTCTCTCCCGGTTCAATGCGGTTGGGCGACGCTGGAAAATTGTCCGACTGTGAAAACGAAACAAGACGAAGGTACGGACGTGTGCCGACATCTAAATCTGCATACATCGTGTCGCTGCTCGAGTTGATATTGCGGACACCGACATATGTTTGACCATTGGCATAATTTTTACTGTTCGGATTTGTATATCCATCAAACCGCCGATTATTGGTATTGCCGGGGAAAGGATCACCCGCATCGCCTCGGTTTGATGTTGTCGTGTTCATGGAACGGAGACCGTCCGCCTGTTCCACATCGACCATATAATGATTCTCATTGGTATTTCCTGACTGGGAATCATCGACGTGATAAATGAGCAAGCCGCCGCTCGGAATTCGTTGATCGAATCCGATCTTCTGTCTGTTCTCGACAAGGAAATACTGAACACCTCCTGTTCCGAGACTCCACATTCGAAAAACCTCCGGAGTATATTCCACATTCCGGATCGGCTGATGCAATTGGTAGGATGAAACATTTGTCGTAGTGATCCATCCCAATTTGATCTTACACCATGCGCACATATGCGTCGGTAGTTGAGGTGAACTGCCGTCTCCTCCCCAGCTGCCGGAAGACATGAGGCACCACTGGCCGATACCTTCCGAGGTTCCGTCAGTATCATAGAGGTCTGGCAATCCGAAGATATGCCCGAATTCATGACAGAATACACCGATCTCAATGATTTTTCCGCTGCTGTTGTTGGATCCGGAGAGTTCCGGTTCACATGCATAATCACCATCGATAACGACGGGCACTCCATTATACGTATCGTTCGTAAGAAAATATCCCGTTGTTGATCCGACCGTGATGACTCGATCTTTGGCAATAAAGGTCTCGTTGACATCGTTTTTCCGGGCATTCAATCTGGATCTGATGTTCCACTTGTGGGACCAGATATTATCTGCACCGGCCTCCGCTCCAGCACCCGTGTGAATAACGCCAAGAAACCGGACATGGTAATAACCATCCGTATTGCTGGCCGGATCGATAAAAGGAGAGAAATCAAAGAGACTATCAGTCTCCATTAAGAGATCGATCACAAAATCGCGACGGCCATTCGAACTTTTTCCATCCGTACCTGCATAGTACGAAACCGTTTGAGGCACCGTATACCAATCAGCCACTTTTCCGGTGACATACAATTTTCCATAGGAATCTTCCATATAATATTGCGTTATCGTTCCGGTCGGATTCGGACCATCAAAGAGCTGGTTCTGGAGTTGCTCTTTGGAATAATGCATACCAAGATCCGGATAACGGCCTATAATGATCGGGATGCGGGCGGTGTCTGTCCCGGCTGCGGCAATGGAAAATTCACCCAAAGCGCTCTCTCGAAGTGCACGCCTGCGTGCAAACTCCTGAGCCCAATACCCTGTGGAGTACTCACTTCGAATTTGTTTGAATTCCTCCTGTAAGTACTGTGGAACCTTGACTCCTTTTTTGGGAGGAGCAATAGAATATCCTTGTGTAGCAACTAAACAAGAAAGAATAATTGAGAGTAGAATTTTTTTCATCACCGCTCCTTTGTATAGTGCAGAAATATCATACAACAAGAAATTCTCATTTGCAATATTTTTTTACATTCTTGTGACGGCGCATACATTTTTCTTCTGTCATACGGATGTCTCAATCCGCCTTCATTCTCTTTATATAGGTATACGATATCGATAGTTTGATCATATGGATGGAGCGAACCGCGCGCAACCGGAAGTCCCGTCATGAGAACCTGCAGAAGACTTCATATTGAGCAGTGTATTAAGATAAAAGGCGATCCTTTCGAATCGCCTTTCCTTAATTTCTATGGAATACGTCCTACACTGCTTCCTTTTTCCGTTTCGGTGATGTCTGCAGGTGCGAATCGATATATTTAAGTAATTTCGCTCTTCCGTCTCCGTTAATAATTGAAAACGGGACAATCCCGCGGCAGCAGCCGTCTGTCATCTGATCGTGGAACCGTTCTGTATACATTTCCACTTGCTTCCCTAACTTGCTAAAGGGGAGTTTATCTGCTTTCGTCAGAACGAGCAGGTACGGCACTTCGTAGTATTCCAGCCAATCCATCATCATTAAATCCAGCGGCGTGGGCTCCTGGCGTGAATCGATTAATTGCATGGCCAAGGCAACCCGTTCCCCGCGTTTCAGGAAATCTTCGATGAGCTTTTTCCAACCCGCCCGCATCTGCTCTGGTACTTTGGCATATCCATATCCGGGGAGATCGACAAAATAGAACTCATTGTTGATGATATAGTAGTTGATCTCGCGTGTTTTTCCCGGGACAGAACTGGTTCGTGCAAGGTTTTTCTTTCCGCACATCTTGTTCAATAATGAAGATTTGCCGACATTGGATCGTCCAATATAAACGATCTCGCGCAATTCATTTTTCGGAAGCTGGCGAAGATCGACAACCCCTTGTAAAAATTCTGCTGATGCAATTCTTAGCATATCATTCTCCTACACTTACAGAAGCAAGAAAGGATAGCGCGATGCTATCCTTTTCTGTCCAACTTATGAGGCCTCGGGTACGGGAGGTAATCCTGCATCGGTCTCTGGTGCATTGTCCGCAGCTTTTACGGTTTGCTTTTTTTGAGGTTTTGCTCCGCGTTTGGCCCGGGGAGCAGATTTCTTTGCTGCTTTCGCTGCCGCCTTTTCCTGACCGACATTGAAATCAACAAGTTCTAAGACGGCAAGTTCGGCGCCATCACCCAGCCGTCTGCCAAGTTTCACAACACGGGTATATCCTCCGGGCCGCGTAGCGACTTTCGGCGCAATATCCGCAAACAACGTCTTCACGGCATCCTTGCTCCGAAGAGCAGCGAAGACTTCGCGCCGTGCTGAAATATTCTTGGCCGGTGCTACTTCGTTCGCAACGGCATTCTTGGCGCGTGTAATAATCTTCTCCACGAACATCCTCGTTTCTTTCGCCTTCGCGACAGTCGTTTTGATTTTCTTATGGACGATCAACGCCGTACACAGTGCCGCCAGCGTTGCTTTGCGATGACTTGCCGTTCGATTGAGCTTTCTTCCTGCATTCTGGTGACGCATACTTCACATTCCTTCTACGACTTAGTCGTTGCCTTCTTTCAAATACTTGTCCACATCCATTCCAAATGTTAATCCATGCTGCTCGACGATCTCGGAAAGCTCTGCCAGGGACTTGCGCCCGAAGTTGCGAAATTTCAATAATTCCGATTCACTCCGCCGTACCAGATCGGACAGCGTTTTGATATTCGCGGAACGCAGGCAATTGTGCGAGCGTACCGATAATTCCAGTTCATCGACAGACATCCGCAATATCTTTCGAACTCGTCCGACTTCCGCTTCCTGCTCTGTTTCTGCCTTTTCCGCTTCCGGTTCCACGCCGAAATTGATAAAGAGCTGCAAGTGATCGCGCAGAATTTTTGCCGCATGGGTCACAGCTTCTTCCGGTGTGATGGAACCATCGGTCTCAATATTCAAGATGAGCTTTTCAAAATCTGTCTGTCCGCCGACGCGTGTCGGTTCGACAGTGTAAATCACGTTGGTGATCGGTGTAAAAATCGAATCGATGGCAATCGTTCCCAACGGTTGATCGGCCGATTTGTTTTCCTCTGAGGGAACGTATCCTTTGCCGCGTCCCAGCCGGAGTTCGATCTCAAAATCTGCATCTTTGTTTAACGTTGCGAGATGAAAATTCGGATTCAGGACTTCAATCTCCGAGGAAAATTTCTGGATATCGCCCGACTTGAATTTCCCGGGGCCTTTCACCTGCACGGTGACTTTCGTCGCTTTTTTATTGATCGGTTTAATGCGGACCTGTTTCAGGTTGAGAATAAAGTCCGCAACATCTTCGACCATGCCTTTGATGGTGGAGAATTCATGGTGAATTCCTTCCACACGGATGGCGGTGATGGCGGTCCCCGGCAGGGAGGATAATAACACCCGCCGCATAGAATTTCCGATTGTCACTCCAAATCCTTTTTCTAACGGCTGGAGAGTAAATCGTCCCGAGGTTGTGGAATATGTCGACTGTTCCAGTTCGACTCTTTCAGGCATTTGCAGGGTACTCATAGTGTTCCTTTTCCCGAGTTCATCGAGGCGAATAAAAGTTCTTGGCTCATAGTTCAATTACTTCGAATACAACTCAACGATCAACTGCTCGTTGGCATTCAATGGAATATCTGCACGCTCTGGAATATTCAGGAACGTGCCCGTCATTGTTGCTTTATCGATACTCAACCATGGCAGCATCGAGGTATCTTTGACGCGTTTCATGGAGTCATGAATCAACGACAGTTTCTTTGCATGGTCACGCACCTGGATGAGATCGCCCGGATTGACGAGAAACGAGGGTACATCGACGATATCATTGTTCACCATAAAATGCCTGTGGACGACCAGCTGCCGGGCCGATTTCCTGGATGGCGCAAACCCAAGACGGTAGATCACATTATCCAACCGTCGTTCCAGCATCTTCACCAGCGCATCACCGGTACGGCCGGATTGCTGCGAAGCGCGGTGGAAATAGTTCCGAAACTGTGCTTCCAGAAGTCCATACATGCGGCGGACTTTCTGTTTCTCACGCAATTGCACGCCATATTCTGAAATCCGTGATCTGCGTGACTGCCCATGCTGACCTGGAGCATAATTCCGTTTTTCCAACGGGCACTTTTCCGTCAAACATTTTGTCCCCTTCAGGAACAACTTTTGCTTTTCCCGACGACACAATTTACAGTTGGCATCAATGTATCTTGCCATAATTCTCCTGATTCAATGTATGATGATGATTTCGTGATTCTGAGGACACATCATCCGATCACTCTATCATCCAATCCTGTTAAACTCTTCGCCGTTTCGGAGGACGACATCCGTTATGAGGAACCGGCGTCGTATCGCGGATCAGCATGACTTCCAACCCGGCGGTCTGCAGAGAACGGACCGCTGCTTCACGTCCGCCCCCCGGTCCTTTGATGAACACTTCGACGCGGCGCAGTCCGAGATCATGTGCTTCCTTCGCGGCTGCTTCCGCTGCAACTTGTGCAGCAAAGGGAGTGCTCTTCCGTGATCCTTTGAATCCGTTTTTGCCCGACGTCGACCATGCGATCACATTACCGTACGTATCGGTCAACGTTACGATGGTGTTATTGAAGGTCGCCTTAATGAAGGCCTTCCCGTTCGCATCAACGTGGACTTTCTTTTTCTTTTTTGTAACCGGTGCAGTTTGTTTTGCCAATGTCTTTATCCTTCAATATAAATCTCACCTAGAGGACTACTTCTTCTCGAGCGCTTTCTTCTTTCCGGCAACCGTCTTTCTCTTTCCTTTACGCGTACGGGAATTAGTTCTTGTTCTCTGTCCGCGTACGGGCAGTCCCTTGCGATGACGCAATCCCCGATAGCAGCCGATATCCATGAGGCGCTTGGTATTAAGCTGATTTTCGCTCCGCAGTGCGCCTTCGACTTTATAATCGGACTGAATAATCGAACGAATCGCTGCGACTTCTTCATCATTCAAATCGCCGACACGCTTCGCACCATCGACCTTTGCCTTTTCCAGAATGTGCAGTGCAACAGAGCGGCCGATCCCGTAGATATAGGTGAGGCCAATTTCAGCACGTTTATTTTTGGGTAAATCTACTCCAGCAATACGAGCCACGTCGTTACTCCTTGTTTAACCTTGACGTTGTTTGTGTTTCGGGTTCTTGCAGATGACCCGAACAACACCTTTCCGACGGATAATCTTGCAATTTTCACACAACTTTTTTACCGACGATCGAACTTTCATAAAATCTTCCTCTTCTACACTTCTGTCAATTCGAAATTTCAATTTCGAAATTTATTTATATCGATACGTAATCCGACCCTTGGACAAATCATACGGCGACATTTCCACTGTGACGCGATCTCCCACAAGGATTTTGATATAATGCATTCGCATTTTACCGGAGATATGTGCAAAGATTTCCACGCCGTTGTCGAGCTTTACACGGAACGTTGCATTCGGCAGCGTTTCGGTAATGATTCCATCAACTTTGATCGGTCCCTGCTTCGCCATTCTTCCTTAGGACAAGGTGAGAATTTCTGCCTTGCCATTGACAATCGCTATTGTATGTTCAAAATGTGCAGACGGTTTCCCGTCTGCTGTCTGGACGGTCCAGCCATCTTCCGCCACTTTCACCCGCCACGTACCTGCGTTGACCATCGGTTCGATCGCAAGCGTCATGCCATTCTTCAATGCCGGGCCTGTTCCTGCTTCACCAAAATTTGGAACAGAGGGTTCTTCATGCAGCTTCTTCCCGACTCCATGCCCAACTAAATCCCGGACAACCGAAAACCCATGTGCTTCTACATACTGCTGAACCGCATTCGAGATATCGTGCACTCTCTTACCGACGACTGCCTGCTCAATTCCTTTGAACAGCGATTCTTCCGTTACCTGCATCAACCGCTTTTTTTCATCGGAGACTTCGCCAACCGCAAACGACCACGCTCCATCTCCATAAAATCCATTTTTCTTAACGCCGACATCGATGGACAACAAATCTCCATCTTTTAATAACCGCTTGCTGGGGATACCATGTACAACCTCTGAATCGATAGACATACAGAGTGTTGCCGGGAACAGATTTTTCTTATCCCATCCATATCCCTTAAACGCCGGTTCACCATCCAAAGAACGAATAAAATCTTCTGCAATCTTGTCAAGCCCCAGCGTGCTGATACCTGGTCGAACTTGCGAACCAACCAGCTTGAGCACATCAGCAACCATCCGGCTGCTCTCGCGAATCAACTCAATCTCTTCGAGCGATTTTAGAGGAATCATCGCTAAGTCTGAGACCTACCGTCTGCCCCTGAGTTTGCCGCTCTTCATAAATCCATCATAGTGGCGCATCAGCAAGTGCGATTCAACCTGTTGGAGTGTATCAAGTGCAACACCTACGACAATCAATAGACTTGTCCCGCCAAAGAACGAAGCAAACCCGACTGTTACTCCCAGTTTAATCATCATGGTCGGGAGAATGGCAATCACTGCCAGTGCGATCGAACCCGGCAGTGTAATCTTGGTTAAAATATTATCGACAAATTCCGCGGTATGTGTCCCCGGGCGAATACCGGGAATAAATCCGCCCTGTTTCTTCATGTTATCTGCTACATCCTTCGGGTTGAAGGCGATCGCAGTGTAAAAATAGGTGAAGAAAATAATCATTAATGCATAAACAAAAGAATAGGACCACGAACTATATCCGAACCAATCCGTCGAGAGTGTGTTCATGAACTCGCTCTCCGGGAAGAACGAGAAAATGATCTGCGGAACGAACATAATCGCCTGAGCAAAGATAATCGGCATGACACCTGCTGTATTGACACGCAACGGAATATACTGCGTCACACCGCCATAGACCTTTCGGCCTACAACACGTTTCGCGTACTGTACAGGTATGCGGCGAGTACCTTGCGTAATCAAGACGACCCCTGCGACAATGAAACCCATGAGCACAAATATAACTAATTCGACAACCAGGTTGCGCGTGCCGCCGCGTACTAATTGGAACTCATCCAAAATTGAATGGGGAAAACGCGCAACAATTCCGATAAAAATGATCAACGAAATACCATTGCCGATACCGCGCTCTGTAATTTGTTCACCCAGCCACATCATAAAGATCGTGCCGGTTGTCAGAATGACGGTGGTGCTGAGATAGAAACCAAACCCCCGGACACCTTCGGGCACGATGGGAATTCCGCCGGGAGCTGTGCTCATCAACTTTGCCACGACACCGCTCGCCTGCAAGAGGGAAATCAATACGGTCCCATACCGTGTATATTGTGTAATCTTCTTCCGTCCTTCTTCGCCTTCCTTTTGAAGTTTGGCAAAGTACGGAACCACCGCACCGAGCAATTGAATGACGATGGAGGCACTGATATACGGCATAATCCCCAGCGCAAAGATCGCCGCGTTGCTGAATGCGCCCCCCACAAACAAGTCGTATAATCCGAACAAGGTATTCTCGGATGACTTCCGGATCGTATCTGCTAACAGGACAGCATCCACACCGGGCACGGTGATATGTGATCCAATCCGCACGATGATCAGCAAGAGGGTCGTAAAGAGCAACCGCTCCCGGAGCTCCTGGATCTTGAAAATATTCGTAAAGGTTTCAGTCAGCTTACTCATGATTTCGCGGTCGTCGTGATCAATACTGTGGCTTTTCCACCGGCAGTTTCGATCTTCGAAATTGCCGATTTGCTAAATGCATGTGCAGTCACTTCTACTTTCGCTTTCAACTCGCCGGTACCGAGGATCTTTACCGGGACATTCTTCTTAGATGTCACACCAAGCTTAAACAGAACTTCCGGGGTTACCACACCTTGGGCAAGCTTTTTCTTTTCCACCAGTGATTCAAGGGTTTCGACGTTAACGATCTGCATCTCCACTCGATTGCGCGGAGTAAAACCGAATTTTGGCACGCGCCGCGTTAACGGCATTTGTCCGCCTTCGAACCACATCTTGAACTTGTGACCGGAACGGGACTTTGCTCCCTTATGTCCTTTGGTTGCTGTTCCGCCGTGACCGGATCCCTGTCCACGGCCGATACGCTTTGTCTTTTTCCGTGAGCCCTTTGCCGGCGTTAAATTGCTGAGTATATCCTTCGCCATCACTGAACCTCTTCCACTTTTACCAGATGCCGGACTCTATTGATCATTCCGCGGATCTGCGGTGTGTCCTTCTTGACGACAACATAATTCGGTCTGCCCAAGCCTAACGCTTTGATGGTCAGCTTGGCAACCTTCAAATGGTCAACAATACTTTTGACCTGTGTGATTTTTATTTTCTTTGGTTCCGGCATAGTATGTCTTTACGAGAAGTTTATTGGAACAATTGCTGAACTGTAACCCCGCGGCGCGCCGCAATCATTCTGGCATCTGACAAATTCAACAGTGCCTGCATGGTTGCTTTCACGACGTTGTGGGAATTCGCTGAACCCATTTGTTTGGTCAGCACGTCTTTCACACCTGCCATTTCGAGTACGGCACGGACTCCGCCGCCGGCGATGAGACCAGTGCCGGGGGATGCCGGCTTCAGCAGTACTTTTCCTGCGCCAAACTTTCCCATGACGGAATGCGGAATGGTCCCTTTCACGATCGGAACAAAGACCAGATTCTTCTTCGCATCATCTGTACCTTTCGCAATCGCGTCTTGTACTTCATTCGCTTTCCCGAGGCCGATGCCGATGTGTCCATTACCGTCGCCGACAACAACGATAGCATTGAAACTGAAGCGCCGTCCGCCTTTCACCACCTTTGCCACGCGGTTGACGTTGACCAATCGTTCTTTGAGTTCGAGTTCGCCTGCTTTGACTTTTACCATATTTTTCGTTCGAGTATGAGGAGTTAGAATTTCAGTCCACCTTCGCGTACACCATCCGCGAGTGCTTTGACCCGGCCGTGATACAGATGGCCGCCACGATCAAAGACCACTTCTTTGATATTCTTTTCAAGCGCCTTTTTTGCCGCTGCAACACCGATCATTTTAAAGCGCTCCATCGGAGTTTTTGCTTGCTTGACGTTTTCCCGCAAATCTTTCGATAATGATGAGACAGAGACCAATGTTTTCCCTGTCGTATCATCTATGATCTGCGCGTACGCGTGTTTGGCACTCCGGAAAACCGATAACCGAGGACGTTCCGGGGTCCCTGTAATTTTCTTTCGTATGCGGGCCCGCTTTTTTGCAAGACGCTGCACTGTATTTTTTTGAATCATAATTTGTTCTTCCTTACCTCAATTACTTTGCAGCTGTCGCAGCAGCTTTTCCTGCCTTACGACGGATATATTCACCTTCGTACTTCACACCCTTGCCTTTGTACGGTTCCGGGGGACGGAAGGAACGAATCTTTGCCGCCACCAATCCGACCAGCTGCTTATGAACACCGCTGATGAGGATACTTGTCTGTGTCGGCGCTTCGATTTTGATCCCATCCGGTGCGGTAAAAAGAATCGGATGACTGTACCCAAGGAGAAGATTTAAGTGCGCTCCCTTCATCTCTGCTCGATACCCGACACCAACGATTTCCAGTTTTCTGGAAAAGCCATCTGTCACACCGACGATCATATTCTGAATGAGGGCACGCCATAACCCATGCAACGCCCTGTTTTTATTTTCATCCGATTTCCGGGTCAGAAGCACCTGCTGGTCCTTTACTTCCGCACTCACATCGGGATGTATTTTTTCCTTCAGCTCGCCCTTCGGCCCCTTGACAGAGACAATACCATCTTTCACTATGACGGTGACGCCTTTAGGAATCTGAATCGGTTTTCTACCAATACGTGACACTGTTCGTTCTCCTCTTCACATACTTACCAGACATAGGCGAGAATTTCGCCGCCGACATTATCTTTTTTTGCCTGCCCATCAGTCATCACCCCTTTGGAGGTGGAAATGATGGCAACTCCTAAACCGCCAAGCACACGCGGTAATTCTTTTGCGCCGTTGTACGACCGGATGCCCGGTTTACTGATCCGGCGTATTCCGGTAATGACCGGTTTTCCATTGTGATACTTCAAATTAATCCGAATGATATTCTGCTTCTTGTCCTCAAGTACCGTGAATCCAGAAATGAAATTCTTCTCTACAAGGATCTGGGAGATTGCCTTTTTGAGATTGGAGGAGGGAATATCCACACGGCGGTGTTTTGCTTTCGCCGCGTTGCGGATTCTCGTGAGATAGTCAGCTATAGGATCTGTCTTCGACATCGATTGAACTCTCTTATTATAGTGTTACCAACTTGCCTTGCATACACCGGGGATTTTGCCTTCCAGCGCAAGCTTCCGCAAACAAATACGGCAAAGACCAAATTTGCGATAATAGCTGCGCGGACGACCGCAGATGTTGCAACGGTTGTGCTGTGATACTTTGTGTTTTGGCGTTCTCTTCGCCTTTACTCGCATTGCTAAGCGTGCCAAGCGAACTCCTTTGCTTTACTTATTCTGCGCTTCGGGTTGAACAATCTCTTGCCGTTTTACGAACGGCATGCCAAGCTCTTTTAATAACTCATATGCTTCAACGTCATTCTTGGCAGTGGTGACGAAGGTAATATCCATTCCATTCACGCGTGTTACTTTGTCGACATCGATTTCCGGAAAGATAATCTGCTCCTTAATACCGACGGTATAATTGCCGTGGCCATCGAATGACTTATCGGAAATACCGCGGAAGTCGCGTACGCGCGGTAAGGCGACACTGATAAAACGGTCCAAAAATTCATACATCTTGGCGCGGCGCAGGGTGACGCGGCATCCGATGGGAATATTCTCGCGTAATTTAAAGTTCGAAATTGCTTTCTTCGATTTGGTTACAGCAATCTTCTGACCGGTGATCGCTTCCAGCTCGTGGACTGCATTATCGAGCAGCTTCGGGTCTTGTGTCGCTTGTCCGACGCCAACATTGATTGCGATCTTTTCCAGCCGCGGCACCTGCATCGGGCTCTTGAACTGAAATTTCTTCATCAGTGCTGGAACAGTCTCCTTCTGATAGCGCACGAAGAGACGAGGTGTGACACCTTTATCTTGGCTGCCTCCTTCTTTTTTGCCCTTTGCGTCGGATGCTGCCTTCTCAACTTTTTCTTTTTTAGGTGCTTTCTCTTTCGACATGGAGTACTCTCTTAGAACATCTCGTGACATTGTTTGCAGGTTCTCATGGTCTTCTTCTTACCGCTGGTCGCATCCTTGACATGCGCATGACTAACGCGTGTCGGCTTACCGCACTTGGGACACACCACCATCACATTGGATGCCCGGATAGGTCCTTCTTTTTGAACAACACCGCCCTGCGGAGTCTTCTGCGATGGACGTGTTGCCCGTTTAATAATGTTGACATTCTCGATAATGATCTGATCGGTATCGGGAAAAACCTTCAGCACTTTGCCCTGCTTTTTCCGGAACTCGCCCGAAACGACCAGGGCTGTATCATTTTTATGTACGTGTAAATTCTGTGCCATAGCTTTTAGAGCACCTCAGGTGCCAGGGAAATGATTTTCATAAATTGACGTTCACGCAGCTCTCGCGCAACCGGACCGAAGATACGCGTTCCGCGGGGCTCACCCTGGGCATTGAGCAGCACGGCAGCATTTTCATCGAAACGGATGTAAGATCCATCCTTCCGGCGAATTTCTTTCTTTGTCCGTACAATCACGGCGCGTGAAACTTCTCCTTTTTTGACCGGAGCACCGGGAATAGCACTTTTCACGGCCACTACTATCAGATCACCAACACCGGCGTACCGTCTGTCGTGACCGCCGAGAACGCGAATGCAACGTACTTTTTTCGCGCCTGAATTATCGGCGACAACTAAATTCGTTTCTTCCTGGATCATCGTCTTTGCCTACTCTGATAAAAAACCTACTGTGCTTTCTCAATGATTTCCACTAACCGCCAGCGCTTGCGTGCGCTCATCGGCCGGGTTTCCATAATCTTTACAACATCGCCCACATGGGCTTCCTGTTTTTCATCGTGTGCCATGAGTTTCGTGGTACGGCGGAAATATTTCCGATAGAGCGTATGAGCGACCTGCCGTTCGACTGCAACGACAATACTCTTCGTCATCTTATTACTGACTACTTTTCCGACACGAACTTTTCGCCGTGCGCGCTTCAGAATTGCCTTGGGTGCTTCTGTCATTGTCATCTCACATTACTTTTGCTGCTCAGCCTGAACAGGCTGTTCGGGTGATGGGTTCAGTTGCCGATCACGGAGGATGGTCTTGATCCGCGCAATAACTTTTCGAACATGTCCCAGTTTCATCGGATTCTCCAACTGACCAATGACCTTTTGAAATTTCAGATGAGACAAATTCTCTTCTTCTTCTTGTATTCTCTTCAGCAGTTCTGTATCCGAGAGTTGCCGTAATTCATGTGCCTTCATCGCTTTGCCTTTTATGCGCCCTGATAATCTATACGGGTGACAAACTTTGTTCTAATCGCGAGCTTATGTGCTGCAAGTTTCATTGCTTCTGCCGCTGTTGCACTGTTGACACCGCCCAGTTCGAACAATACTCGACCCGGTTTTACCACGGCTACCCAAAACTCCGGTGATCCTTTGCCGCTCCCCATACGCGTTTCTGCGGGCTTCTTGGTGACGGGTTTATCCGGAAAGATGCGTATCCAGACTTTTCCTTCACGCTTCATCATACGGGTCAACGCAACACGGGACGCTTCAATCTGACGCTGCGTGATCCATCCCGGTTCCATTGCCTTCAAACCGAAATCGCCGAAGGAAATCACGGCACCGCGCGTCGCTTTTCCTTTCATCCGACCGCGTTGCGCTTTTCTAAATTTTACTCTTTTTGGCATTAACATACATCAACACTCCTTATTGCCGCGGTCCGATAATTTCACCCTTACAGATCCATACCTTGACGCCGATGGCTCCGTAAATAGTATGCGCGGTTGCACTCGCGTAGTCAATATCTGCTCGAAGAGTCTGCAAGGGAATACGTCCTTCCTTGTAATGTTCGGTGCGAGCAATTTCTGCGCCGCCAAGCCGCCCGGCACACATAACTTTAATCCCTTCAGCACCCATCCGCATGGCGGCGGTAATCGACTGCTTCATGGCGCGGCGGAACGAGATTCTACCCTCAAGCTGTCCGGCGATCGCTTCTGCAACCAAAAATGCTTCAAGCTCAGGACGTTTGATTTCATGAATAAGAATTTTAATTTCTTTGGATGTGACTTTCTTGAGTTCTTCTTCCAATTGCGCAATCTCTTTGCCGCTCTTGCCAATCACAATACCGGGCCGTGAAGTGTGAATGGTGACTACTGCGCGCTTTGGTGTACGATCAATCTGGATTCGTGCAATCCCAGCTTTTTTCAACCGACTGCGGACATAATTCCGCACGAGAATATCTTCCTGTAATTTTCCTGAAAAGCTCTTATCCTCATACCAATTTGCATCCCATGAACGAACGATTCCGAGACGAAATCCATTTGGATTGGTTTTTTGGCCCAAGTGATCCTCCGATTAACTTTCGGTTACTGCTGTTGTTTCTATTTCCGATTTCTTTGTTCCAGCTTTTTTCACGTCAGCCGCTGCTTTGGCTTTCGGAGCTGGTTTCCGTTCCTGTTCACGCTGCGCCACTACGATGGTGATGTGGTTCGACCGTTTGCGCACACGGAAAGCTCGTCCCATCGGTGCAGGCAATACCCGCTTTGCCATTGCTCCGCCATTGACAAATGCTTCTTTGATATACAACGTCGCCGTGTCAACACGGCCGCTCTCTTCTTTATTCTGTGCATTGGAGATCGCTGACCGAAGAACTTGTTCAGCCGTTTTTGCAGCAGCTTTCGTGGTAAAGTGAAGAATACCCAACGCTTCTTCAACTCCCTTGCCGCGGATCAAATCAATCACTAAACGCATCTTGCGCGGTGATGTTCCGATATACCGATTAATTGCTTTCGCTTCCATGGTTCACTCTTCACAGACTGTTCTTATGCTGGTGATGTTGACTTTTCACTTTTCACGCCCGGATGTCCGCGGAACACTCGGGTTGGTGCGAATTCCCCAAGTTTGTGACCTACCATCGCCTCGTGGATATACACCGGAATAAATTTGTTCCCGTTGTGGACGGCAAAGGTGTGTCCGACAAATTCGGGAATAATGGTGCTCGACCGAGACCAGGTTTTCACAACACGCTTCTGGTTCGTCTTGTTGAGCGAGTCTATTTTACTCTGTAATTTGAGGTCGACGTACGGCCCCTTTTTGATCGAACGGCTCATAGGCGCTTACCGATTACTTTCGACGTTTGATAATATATTTACTCGATGGATTTTTCCGTTTCCGCGTCTTCAACCCTTTGGCATACTTGCCCCATGGAGATTCTGGATGCTGATATCCGCCACCGCTCTTTGATCGGCCTTCGCCGCCGCCCATAGGATGGTCAACGGGGTTCATTGCCATACCGCGCGACTGAGGACGAATTCCAAGCCAGCGTGAACGTCCGGCTTTACCAAGGCTAATATTCTCGTGATCTGCATTTCCAACCGATCCGATGGTGGCATAACAATCCGCACGGAACTTTCGTACTTCACCAGAAGGCATCTTCAAAGAGACCCACTCACCTTCCTTGGCCATCACCTGCAGCGAATTCCCGGCACTCCGCCCGACTTGACCACCCTTACCTGGAGAAAATTCCACGTTATAGACAAACGATCCCGAAGGAATGTTTCGCAACGGTAACGCATTTCCCAGTTCGACTTCTGCCTGAGGACCGGAATTGATTTTTGCACCGATCTTCATACCTGCAGCTGCGATGATATACCGTTTCTCGCCGTCCGGATATTGGATGAGGGCGATACGCGCTGCACGATTGGGATCATACTCGATGGCTGCGATTGTTCCAGCAATCCCATGTTTATTACGCTTAAAATCGATAATACGATATTGACGTTTGTGTCCGCCGCCGCGATGACGTGATGTGATGCGGCCGAGATTATTGCGTCCACCCGATTTCTTATTTGGCTCGAGGAGGGCTTTTTCCGGATCCTTCTTTGTTATCTCTTCAAACGTCGAGATGGAATAGAATCTCGTCGCTGGAGTCATCGGTCGTAATTTTCGAATTGCCATAGTCTCTTATACCTTCACAATCAGACGTTACCGAAGTAATCGATCTTATCGCCTTCTTTCAATGTGACGATAGCTTTCTTCCAAGTCTTTGTATGACCCTCAAAGCGGCCGCGCTTTGTCATCTGACTCTTTCGCTTTCCCTTCACGACGACGGTGCGAACACTGGTCACTTTGACGTTAAATTTCTTTTCGACAGCTTTGCCGATTTCAATCTTATTCACTGACTGCGGAACCTCGAATGCATACTGACGTTTGTCGCCGAGTTCCGTCATTTTTTCCGTGATGATGGGCCGAACGAGAATACCTACCATTGCCTGTTGTCCTAGTTCTTCAAAGATTGCTGCAAAACATCCACGGCACTCTTCTGAATAAGGAGTACCTGGTTCTTGAGAATTTCGAATGTGGAAGCTTTATCCGCTTCCCGTACCTGCAGCTTTGAAATATTGCGTCCTGACTTCAAGAGAACGAGATCTGTTTTCGTTGTCAGCAATAAAGTTTTTTGCCTGTCGAGCGATAACGCTTTCAGCACTGCAGCCATCTTCTTTGTCTTTACTTCATCGAACTGAAAATCTTCTACCACTTTCACCGCACCGTCTTTCGCTTTGTAGCTCAGAGCTGATTTACGGGCAAGCTTGCGTACTTTCAGTGGAAGTTTCACAACATAATCATGAGGATGCGGACCAAAGATGGAACCGCCGCCAATCCACAAAGGTGATCGCGTTGTTCCGGAACGAGCACGACCAGTCTTTTTCTGTTTGAAAGGCTTCCGACCGCCGCCGCTGACTTCACTGCGACCCTTTACTTTGTGCGTGCCCTGCCGCTGATTGGCTTGAATGCTCCGCACCGCCTGATAAAGAGCGTGATCATTCGGCTCAATCTCAAAGATCTTCGGATCTAATTCAACTTTTTCGCCGGTAGGTGTGCCATCAATTTTATAAACATCAACCTGCATGGTGCTTTTTCCTTACGAGGAAACTCCTAATTGTGCTTCTTCTCAATTTCCAAATATCCGTTAATCGCGCCGGGAACAGAACCGCGAATAATGAGGATGTTGGATTCCGGTATCACCTGGACCACTTTTAAATTCTTGATGGTGACGCGTTCAAAACCCATACGTCCGCCCATACGCATACCTTTAAAGACACGCGATGGATAGGAACTGCCACCGATAGATCCGGGAGCGCGCACACGGTCAGACGCACCGTGAGTTGTCATGCCAACGCCGCCAAAATGGTGGCGCTTCACAACACCTTGAAATCCGCGACCCTTTGATTTTCCGCTGACATCAACAATGTCGCCGGGGGAAAACATGTCGACCTTGATTTCGTCGCCCTGTTTCAACGGAGATCCATTGAAGCCCTTGAACTCGCGCATGAGACGCAATGCTTTCGTTGCAGCTTTCGCGAAGTGTCCCCTCATCGGCTTGTTGACAAGACGGTCTTTCTTTTCGTCAAATCCGAGCTGAACCGCTTCATAGCCGTCCTTCTCCTTGGTTTTGACCTGGGTAACATAACACGGTCCTGCCTCGATGACGGTACACGGTACTGCTTCACCGTTCTCATCGAAGAGGCTTGTCATTCCAATTTTTTTGCCTAAAATACCACTCACTGTTGTGCTCCTTTGCGCCAGAGGCGCATCAGCTTTTGGTTGAGTAATCCGAAGTAAGAGGGTCCGCGTGCGGACCACCACCCTTACCGCACAATCACTTCAAACAATCACATTCTGAAAAACTATACTTTGATCTCGACATCAACGCCTGCCGGAAGCTCCAACTTCATCAGCGAATCAACAGTACGACTTGTGGAGTTGAGAATATCGATCAACCGCTTGTGCGACCGTGTTTCGAACTGTTCACGCGACTTTTTATCGACGTGTGGCGAACGATTGACAGTATAGAGACTTCGCTTCGTCGGTAACGGAATCGGTCCCGATACGATCGCACCAGTCGATTTCACTGTTTTGATGATTTTCTCTGCAGACTTGTCGATCAGATTGTGATCGAACGACTTCAGCTTTATTCTTATTTTCTGTCCTGCCAAGGGAAACTCCTTAGACTGCTGTCCGCTCCCGGATTGCCCCAAGAGCGGATTAAACGATAATGCTACTGAATGATCTTTGCGATAACACCCGCACCAACTGTTCGGCCGCCTTCGCGAACTGCAAACCTCTGTCCTTCTTCCATTGCGATCGGGGAAATCAGCTCGATGTTAATCGCATCGAGATTATCGCCCGGCATAACCATTTCGACACCGGCAGGCAATTCCGCAACGCCTGTGACGTCAGTGGTTCGGAAATAAAATTGAGGACGATATCCGGTCAAGAATGGCGTGTGACGTCCGCCTTCCTCTTTTTTCAAAACGTAAATCTGTGCAGTAAACTTCGTATGCGGTGTAATCGACCCAGGCTTTGCAATAACCATTCCACGCTCTAGTTCGGTTTTTTCAACGCCACGCAACAGCAATCCGGCATTGTCTCCCGCTACAACTTCATCCAATTCTTTACGGAACATTTCAGCACCGGTGATCACAGTCTTCTTATGTGCACCGAGACCGATCACTTCCACATCGTCGCCAACCTTTGCACGACCGCGTTCGACACGACCTGTCCCGACTGTTCCGCGACCGGTAATCGAGAACACATCCTCTACAGGCATCAAGAACGGTTTATCAATATTACGAGCCGGCAGCGGGATGTACGAATCCACGGCATCCATCAGATCCATTATGCATTTAAATACAGGGTCATCAGGTTTCACGTCGGGACGTAATGCAGCTTCCATCGCCTTTAATGCAGAACCGCGAATAATAGGAATTTCGTCTCCCGGGAAATCGTACTTCTTCAGCAGGTCACGAACTTCGAGTTCGACGAGGTCCAATAATTCCGGATCATCGACTGCATCAACTTTATTCATGAACACAACCATCTTCGGCACATTCACCTGGTGAGCGAGCAGGATGTGTTCACGTGTTTGCGGCATAGGACCGTCTGTCGCTGCGACAACCAGGATACCGCCGTCCATCTGAGCGGCGCCGGTGATCATGTTTTTAATGTAGTCAGCATGACCCGGGCAATCCACGTGCGCGTAGTGACGCTTTTCTGTGGAATACTCAACGTGTGCCGTGTTGATCGTTATACCGCGAGCTTTTTCTTCTGGCGCGTTATCAATTGAATCGAATGTTCGTATCGCAGAGAGACCCTTTTTGGCAAGCACCATAGTGATGGCAGCCGTCAGAGTGGTCTTTCCGTGGTCAACGTGGCCGATCGTGCCAACGTTTACATGCGGCTTACTACGGTCAAATTTTTCCTTTGCCATGTGTTGTCTCCTTTAATTTATTAGATGATTGTTCTTATTCTCTATAAACCTTATGCTGCTACATTACTCTTTCCGCGAACCTTTTCAACAATTTGTTCTGCAATACTCTTCGGAACCGATTCGTAGTGCGAGAACTGCATCGTATAGAGTGCGCGCCCCTGTGTCATAGAACGTACCTGCGTGGCATATCCGAACATTTCCGAGAGCGGCACATGAGCCCTCACAACCTGTGCATCTTTCCGAGGAGTCATTCCCTCAATTTTGCCCCGGCGTGCATTGAGGTCGCCCATGACGTCACCGAGATACTCTTCTGGTGTCACTACTTCAACAGCCATAATTGGTTCGAGAAGAACCGGACCTGCTTTTTTTGCTCCTGTTTGAAACGCCATCGAGCCTGCAATCTTAAATGCCATCTCGGATGAATCAACAGCGTGAAACGACCCATCGAATAGCCGGATCTTCACATCCTCAACCGGATAACCGGCAAGAACACCATTGCGCATCGCTTCGACTATACCTTGCTCAATCGGTTTGATATATTCTTTCGGGATGGACCCCCCAACAATATCATTCTCAAACTCGAATCCTTTTCCCTTTTCGTTCGGCTCAACATCAATCCAGACGTGTCCAAATTGTCCTCTGCCGCCCGATTGACGAACAAACTTACCTTCCGCCGTTACTTTTTTGGTGATCGTTTCTTTATAGGCAACCTGCGGCTTCCCGACATTTGCTTCAACCTTGAATTCACGTTTCATACGGTCGATAATAATCTCTAAATGCAGTTCACCCATCCCGCTGACAATCGTTTGACCAGTTTCTTCGTTGGTCGAGATACGAAAAGTCGGATCTTCTTCAGCAAGACGCTGCATTGCCTCGCCCATTTTTTCGAGATCCGCTTTTGTCTTCGGCTCGATCGCAACATCGATCACCGGTTTCGGGAATTCCATACGCTCGAGAACGATCGGATCATCCTCAGTGGTCAAAGTATCTCCCGTCCGGGTATTCTTCAATCCGATAGCTGCAACGATATCACCGGCATATGCTTCCTGGATTTCTTCGCGATGATTTGCATGCATTCGTAATATCCGTGCAATACGTTCTTTCCTATCCGTAATCACGTTGTGCACATAGGTGCCTGCAGCAAGCGTTCCTGCATAGACACGGAAATAGGTCAACCGGCCGACGAAAGGATCACTCATAATCTTAAACGCCAATGCAGTAAACTGCTCTTTATCGTTGATCTTCCGGACAACATCATCATGACGATGCGGATGATGTCCGTGCACTTCCCCGTTATTGATATCAATCGGAGACGGCAGGAAATCAACAACTGCATCCATTAAATCCTGTACACCCTTATTCTTAAACGAAGAACCGCACAGAACCGGAATAATGCTCACCTTGAGGGTTGCACGGCGCAGCACATCACGAACTTCGAGCGGAGAGATTTCTTTTCCCTCAAGATACTTTTCGAGCAGGGAATCGTCTTCATCAGCAACCGCTTCAAGCATCTTAATACGGTATTCATTTGCTTTGGGTTTTAACTTTTCCGGGATTTCAATTTCATCCCATGTTGCACCCTGTGTGTCTTCATGATACATGCGAGCCTTCATCGTAATGAGGTCGATGATGCCGGCGAACATATCGCCTTCGCCAACCGGTAGCTGAACCGGAACAGCATTGGTTTTGAGACGCGACTTCATCATATCGACAACCCCGAGGAAGTCCGCACCCGCGCGATCCATTTTATTCACAAAGGCGATCCTCGGTACGCCATATTTATCGGCCTGACGCCATACAGTTTCCGATTGCGGTTCTACACCCCCCACAGAACAAAACAAAGCGACAGCTCCGTCGAGGACGCGAAGCGAACGCTCGACTTCAATTGTAAAATCAACGTGGCCCGGAGTATCGATAATATTAATCAGATGGTTGCGCCAATAACAAGTTGTCGCAGCACTCGTAATCGTAATACCGCGTTCTTTTTCCTGCTCCATCCAATCCATGGTTGCGGCACCATCATGCACTTCACCAAGACGATGCAGTCGGCCCGTATAAAACAGTATCCGCTCTGTTGTCGTAGTTTTGCCGGCATCGATGTGCGCCATGATGCCGATATTTCTTGTTTTTTCTAAAGTATACTCACGAGGCATAAATTATCATACACTCCAACCCGCAATTCAGCCGAAGCAGACCGGGCCGGCCAAAACAACTATGGAAAATATTTACTTACCACCTGAAATGTGCGAAAGCTTTATTTGCTTCGGCCATGCGGTGTACATCATCTTTCTTTTTCACCGCACCACCTTCGCCTGTAGATGCAGCCAGTAATTCGGCGGCAAGCTTCTGCGACATTGATTTATCCGAGCGATCTTTGGCGTATGTGATCAGCCATCGAATGGCGAGAGCGGTTCGTCGCTCGAGACGAACTTCTGTAGGCACCTGATAGGTTGCACCGCCAACTCTGCGTGCTCTTACTTCGATCAGCGGAGACGCGTTGTCCACCGCCTTCTTAAATACATCCAACGGATTCTTCTCTGTTTTCTGCGAAATCTGATCCAGAGCGCTATAGACAATATTGCGTGCTATATTTTTTTTCCCATCCTTTAAAACACTATTAACAAAACGGGAAATGAGTTCATCACCGAACCTTGGATCGGGTGTCACGCGCCTTCGTATGGATCTTTTTTTTCTCATCGTCGATTCACTTACTACTTCGGTTTCTTTGCGCCATATTTTGAACGCGCCTGTTTTCGATCTTGGACACCTTGAGTATCGAGTGTGCCACGAATAATATGATAACGAACACCCGGCAGGTCTTTTACTCTCCCGCCGCGAATGAGAACGATGGAGTGCTCTTGAAGATTATGTCCTTCGCCGGGTATATATGCTGTCACTTCAATTCCATTGCTGAGGCGAACGCGAGCCACCTTCCGTAAAGCAGAATTCGGCTTTTTAGGAGTAGTCGTATAGACACGCGTGCAGACACCTCTTTTTTGAGGGCTGCTCCCAAGAGCCGGCGACTTGCTTTTCCAAAGTACCTTTTCTCGACTATCTTTAATAAGTTGATTGACTGTCGGCAAATCCAAATGCTCCCAATTTCTAATTAAATAACATTAAAAGTTATACAATATAAAGCTTTTTGGTGTAGAAGTCAACGTAAAAATCCCCTACACCGACTTTTTTATTCTACTAACTTCACTTTACGCTTCAGCTTTTTTGTCTCACCCTCTGACGGAACTGGTTCTTCTGAAGCCTCTCGAGATAATGCCGAAACCGAAGGTTCTGGTGCAGTGACCAAAATATCCTTGAATTTCTTCTGCCCTGTTCCGGCTGGAATCAGATGCCCCATAATAACATTTTCTTTTAATCCGAGGAGATGATCGACCTTTCCTTCGATCGCTGTATCTGTCAGCACCTTTGTTGTTTCTTGGAACGAAGCCGCAGAAATAAAACTTTCCGTTGTCAGGGAGGCTTGTGTGATCCCTAAGAGAATCGGATCAGATGTAGCTTGAAGCGCATCTCGGAGATCTGCAACCTTTTTTGACTTCTTTTTAAGGTCGATGTTGATTTCACGGACGGTCTTCCTTACCGCTATCTGTCCATTCTTCACCTTTGCGTCGCCCTTGCTGACAATAACAACTTTATCGGTCAGAGATTCATTCTCGTCATGGAGCTGATTTTTATCTGCGTGATCGCCTTCGAGATATTGTGTATCGCCCGGATCTGCGATACGGACTTTTTGCATCATTTGGCGTACGATGACTTCGATGTGTTTATCGTTAATTTTCACGCCCTGCATCCGATAGACTTCTTGAATTTCGTTCACAAGATATTCCTGGACCGCAGTTGTTCCTTTAATTCTTAAAATATCATGAGGATCAATAGAACCGGCAGATAATCGCTCGCCTGCACGTATGAGATCACCGTCTTGCACTAATAAGTGTTTTCCAAGCGGAATAAGATAGGTACGCTTATCTTTATTATCCATACTTTCGATAAACACCTCGCGCGAACCACGTTTTGGTTGACCGATCGTTACTGTCCCGTCAATTTCACCGACAACAGCTGGATCGTTCGGATGGCGTGCTTCGAAGAGTTCCGTTACACGAGGCAGACCGCCAGTGATATCACGCGTCTTTCCGATGTCGCGAGGTATTTTCACCAGGATCGCACCTGCCTGAATTTCCTCACCATCATCCACGTTAAGATGCGCTCGTGTGGGAATCGGATAGGAAGATACTTTTTGTCCCTTCTTATTGATAATCGCAATTCCGGGGATAAGACTTTTTTCACGGCTGTCAATAACAACCTTTTGAATGTGTCCGGTCTGTTCATCCGGTTCTTCGCGAAACGTCAGATTCTCCTTCATATCCACATATTGAACCGTGCCGCCGTGGTCAGAAACAATGACTGCGTTATAAGGATCCCACTCATAAATGAGTTCACCCTTCGTAATTTTTACACCATCGCGAACCAACAACGTTGCACCATAAGGCACATCATACTTTGTGAGCACACGATTGTCATTATCGAGGACATTGATTACGCCGCTTCGACCCGAAACCATGAGGCGATTATCATCTTCCTTGGTGAATTCAATAAATTTTATACCGTCGTACTTGATACGTCCGTCGAATTTCGAAATGATTTGCGATTGAGCTGCGATCAAACTTGCCGTTCCGCCTGTATGGAATGTGCGCAATGTCAGCTGCGTGCCCGGTTCGCCGATCGACTGTGCTGCAATGACACCGACTGCCATTCCGGGCTCCACAAGGTTCCCTGTGGTGAGATCGCGGCCATAACATTTTGCACAGACGCCTCGGCGGGAATCGCACGTAAGTACTGATCGAATAACTACCGTCTCGATGGAAGTCTCAGAGATCTGTTGAGCCTTTTCCTCGTCGATGAGTTCACCTCCACGTACGATTACTTCATTAGAGAGTGGGTCGACCACATCCTGCAGAGAAACACGACCAAGAATGCGTTCGGCTAATGGTTCCTTAATATCTTCTGCTTCTTTCAAAGCGCTGGTGGACACACCTTTGATCGTGCCACAGTCAATTTCACCGATAATTGCGTCCTGGGCAACGTCGATCAAACGACGCGTCAGGTAACCGGCATCGGCTGTTTTCAAAGCAGTATCAGCAAGACCCTTGCGAGCTCCGTGAGTTGAAATGAAATATTCCAGAATCGACAACCCTTCGCGGAAATTTGCAATAATAGGATTCTCGATTAATTCTCCCGTAGCACCGGACATGCTCTTCTGCGGCTTTGCCATCAATCCGCGCATACCTGCGAGCTGGCGAACTTGTTCTTTGGAACCACGAGCACCCGAATCAACCATCATATATAACGAGTTGAATCCTTCACGGTCACGCTGCAGCGCTTCGAATAATCGATCTGCGATTCTGCTGGTCACACGTGTCCATATGTCGATGACCTTATTATACCGTTCACCGTTGGTGATAAATCCCCGGAAGTACTGCGACTCGACATTCTCTACATCCTTTTGAGCTTTCTGGACAAGCTCAATTTTCTCTTTTGGAATGACAACATCTCCGATGGAAACCGAGAGTCCGCCTCGTGTAGCATAAGTGAATCCTAAGGTCTTCAGTTTATCAAGGAAATTGGCGGTCACCAAATTACCGCAGCGGCGGAAGACCGTAGAGATAATTTGAACGAGACGTTTTTTATTCAACAATTCATTAACAAACGGGATTTCGGTCGGAACGATTTGATTAAAAATAATTCGACCGGTCGTCGTCTCAACTACAGTGCCATTGATCCTCACTTTGATCCTGGCATGCAATCCTGCACAACCCTGATCAAATGCAATAATCACTTCCTGCGGCGACGAGAAAACTTTCCCTTCGCCTACATCACCGCTCCGAGACTTTGTCAGATAGTAACAGCCGAGAACTTGATCCTGGGTCGGTGTGACGATGGGTGCACCACTTGCCGGAGAAAGAATATTGTGACTTGACAACATCAACATGCGTGCTTCAAGCTGTGCTTCGTACGAGAGTGGAATGTGCACGGCCATTTGATCACCGTCGAAATCTGCGTTGAATGCAGTACAGACCATGGGGTGAATGCGAATGGCCTTGCCTTCAACGAGAACCGGTTGGAATGCCTGGATTCCAAGACGATGTAATGTTGGAGCACGGTTCAACATCACCGGATGCCCATCAATAATATTTTCTAAGATATCCCATACTTCAGGACCTTTCTTATCCACCATCTTCTTTGCACTTTTAACAGTTTTGACCAATCCGCGCTCAATCAACTTCCGAATGATATGCGGCTTAAATAACTCTACAGCCATATCCTTCGGCAGCCCGCATTGATGCAATTGTAATTCAGGTCCAACCACAATAACCGAGCGGCCGGAATAATCGACACGCTTGCCGAGAAGGTTCTGGCGGAATCGACCCTGCTTCCCTTTCAGCATATCAGAAAGGGATTTGAGTGCACGATTGTTATCCGAACGAACAGCATTGACGCGACGTGAGTTGTCAAAGAGGGAATCGACTGCTTCCTGCAACATGCGTTTTTCGTTGCGAAGAATAACTTCCGGTGCTTTGATCTCGATCAATCTCTTCAGCCGATTATTACGGATGATCACACGGCGATAGAGATCGTTTAAATCGGACGTGGCAAAGCGACCCCCCTCCAAAGGAACCAATGGACGCAATTCCGGCGGGATGACAGGAATAACATCCAGCACCATCCACTCCGGTTTATTGGGAACTCCGCTTTCGGTATTACGGAACGCTTCGACAACCCGCAACCGCTTCAAGGCGTCTTGTTTCTTCTGCTGTGATGTTTCCACAGCAAGTTGTGCCCGCAATTCTGCAGCAAGCGTATCAATATTGACACGTTTGAGAAGATCCTTGATCGCATCACCGCCCATTTTGGCGATGAATTTCTTCGCATTATCGTCATCCAGATCCTGGTTTTCTTCCGGCAGCGAAGAGAGAATTTCAAGATATTGATCTTCCGAAATCAGATCGAGCCGCTGAAGTCCGGTCGTACCGGGATTCACAACGACATAGGATTCATAATAAATTATCTTCTCGAGTTCTTTTCCCGCAATACCAAGGATCGTTCCAATCTTGCTGGGCACGGAACGGAAGTACCAAATATGGACGACGGGTACTGCCAGAGAAATATGTCCCTGGCGTTCACGACGAACACTTTTCTGCGTAACTTCGACACCGCAGCGATCACATGTGATCCCTTTGTACCGGATCCGCTTGTATTTGCCGCAATGGCATTCCCAATCGCGTACTGGTCCGAAGATCTTTTCACAGAACAGTCCATCCTTCTCAGGACGGAATGATCGGTAATTGATCGTTTCCGGTTTCGTCACCTCACCGTGCGACCGGCTCAAGATCATATCCGGTGATGCAAGACTAATTGTAATCTTTGAAAATACTTTTCGTGATGTCAATTCTGTATAAGGCATGTCGCCTCCATCAAACTATGTTCATTGATAGAAAAGTGATGGCTGCATTCGTGCAGCAAACATCACTCAATCTTCACTTCCAGTCCAAGTCCTTGCAGTTCGCGAACGAGCACATTAAATGACTCAGGAACATTGGGTTCTGGAAGATTTTCACCTTTCACGATGGCTTCGTACACTTTTGCACGGCCGAGCACATCGTCTGATTTCACAGTGAGAATTTCCTGTAGGATATTTGCAGCACCGTAACCTTCCAGTGCCCACACTTCCATTTCACCGAAGCGCTGACCGCCGAATTGCGCTTTTCCACCTAACGGCTGCTGTGTGATGAGCGAGTATGGTCCGATGGAACGCGCGTGGATTTTATCATCAACCATATGGGAGAGTTTCATCATATAGAGGTACCCGACCGTCACTTCCTGATCGAACGGTTCGCCTGATCGTCCATCGATGAGCACCGATTTCGATGTATTATTGAGCCCGGCTTTCTCCAGCCAGGCTTGCACTTCTTCCCACTTCGCACCGTCAAAGATCGGCGACGCAAATTGAGCGTCCAGTCTCATGCCAGCCCATCCCAACGCAACTTCAAAGAGCTGTCCCAAATTCATACGGGAAGGCACGCCTAACGGATTGAGCACAATGTCTACCGGATGACCATCGGGAAGGAACGGCATATCTTCCACAGGAACGATCGTAGAAACGACACCCTTGTTTCCGTGACGACCGGCCATCTTATCTCCGACCTGCAATTTGCGCTTCTTGGCAACATACACTTTTGCCAGTTGCACAATACCCGGCGCAAGCTCATCGCCAAGTTGAACTTTATTTTTCTCATGGCGATAGAGCTCTTCAATTTCACTCATCTTCTGACGGAAGTTTTCATAGATGCGAACAATTACATTATGTTTTCGTTTGTCGTCGATCCATTCCTGATTATAATCCAGTGCATCAAGCGCTTCCATCTTTTGGAACGTATCTTCCTTGAATGCAACTCCGGAGCGAATGACCACTTCGCCATCCGTGTTCCGGATACCGATAGACTTTTCACCTTCCAGTACTTGATCCAGCTTGCGTCCAAGTTTTTCGTGCAGATCTTTGATATCTTTTCGACGTGACCGATCAAGCGACTCCAGCTTCTTTTTATCTTCCTTCTTACTCTCCGTATCCTTCTTCTTTCGGCTAAAGAGTTTCGTCGAAATGACGATACCCTTCATACCAGGCGGCGCCTTCAGGGAGGCATCCTTAACATCGCCAGCCTTCTCTCCGAAAATCGCCTTGAGGAGTTTCTCTTCCGGTGTCGGATCTGTTTCACCCTTCGGAGTAATCTTTCCGATGAGGATATCGCCTTCGTTGACCTCTGCACCGACACGGATAACACCGTTCTCGTCAAGGTCTTTTGTCGCTTCTTCACTTACATTGGGAATCTCCCGCGTGAGCTCTTCTTCGCCGCGCTTTGTGTCGCGGACTTGCAGTTCGAACTCTTCAATATGCACAGAGGTGAAAACGTCTTCTGCGACAATTCTTTCGCTGACAATGATAGCATCCTCGAAATTATACCCGCGCCATGGCATGAAGGCTACAAGGATGTTCCGTCCCAGCGCAAGCTCACCGCCGTCGGTAGCACATCCATCGACCAGCACATCATTCCTCTTAAAGCGCTGCCCATCCTTCACAACCGGTTTCTGGTTGATGCAGGTATCCTGGTTCGTGCGGAGGAATTTTGTCAACTTATATTCTACACGGCGTTTATCATCAAAACTGATAATCGCTTCATTGCTATTCTCATCAATGTCGTATAATACGACAATACTGTCGCCATTAACAGACTCCACAACACCGCTGCGTTCCGCAACAATGATTGTTCGTGAATCGCGTGCAATGGTCTCTTCCAGTCCAGTACCCACAACAGGAGCTTCTGGCTGCAGTAGGGGAACCGCCTGGCGCTGCATGTTTGATCCCATTAATGCACGGTTTGCATCATCATGCTCAAGGAAGGGAATCAGGGCAGCAGCGGCACTCACGATTTGATTTGGTGCGACATCCATATATTGAATTTTTTCAGGATCCGTGACAGGATAGTCGCTTTGGTATCTTGCCTTGATTTTTTCTTCCAAGAAACGGCCGCGGTCATCGATGACAGTATTGGCCTGTGCGATTGTCACTTCATCTTCACGCTCAGCGGTTAAAAATTCAATTTCCTCTATAATCTTCCCGTTCTTCACTTTCCGGTATGGTGTTTCAATGAAACCGAAATCATTGATGCGCGCGTGAATGCACAGTGAAGAAATTAGACCAATATTTGGACCTTCCGGCGTTTCGATCGGGCACAGGCGTCCATAGTGCGTATAGTGAACGTCACGGACTTCAAAGCCTGCGCGTTCGCGCGTCAGACCGCCCGGTCCAAGTGCCGAAACACGGCGCTTGTGGGTCATTTCCGCCAGCGGATTTGTCTGGTCGAGGAATTGCGAAAGCTGATTCGTTCCGAAAAAGGCATTGATAACACTGGTGATCGTGCGCGCATTAACAAGATCCTGCGGTGTGATGGTTTCGGAATCGCGGAGGTTCATGCGCTCGCGGATGGTACGCGTCATGCGGGACAAGCCAATATTGAATTGCTGAGCGAGCTGCTCGCCGACCGTTCGCACACGACGATTGCCAAGGTGATCAATATCGTCCACAGCACGCTTGCCCTGTTGCAGGTCGATCAAGTATTTTACGATGGCAACAATATCATCCTTTGTCAGCGTCGTGACATCGTCCGGAATGCTGAGCGCCAATTTAATATTCATCCGATGGCGGCCAACATCACCAAGGTCGTACCGTTTCGGATTGAAGAACAAACGGTCGATGAGATTCTTTGCCGTATCTAGATCCGGTGCTTCACCGGAACGCAGCTGTGTGTAAATGGCTTCAAGCGCATCTTCTGATGAACGCGCTGCGTCCTTCATGATGGTATTTGCGATCACAGAACTGGAGGCCGCTTCATCAGATTTCAGAAGCCGCAGTTTCCTCACGTTTGCTTTCTTGAGCTGTTTAATGTGTTCTTCGGTAAGTTTCGTATCTTTATTGATGAATACTTCACCGGTTTTTTTATCGAACACATCACTGCACACTTTACGATCGATGAAACTCTTCAAATCTGCTTTTGCGACATCAAGTTCCTCCACTAATCCGAAGAGATCAAGGATATCGTCGTCCGAGGAATAACCCAATGCACGGAGCAATGTGGTCACCGGAAATTTCTTTTTTCGGTCGATGTAGGCATACATCACATTATTAATGTCTGTCGCAAACTCGACCCATGAACCTCGGAAGGGAATAATACGTGCAGAGTACATCATCGTGCCGTTCGGATGAACCGATTCACCGAAGAAGACACCCGGCGATCGATGGAGTTGACTCACCACCACACGCTCGGCGCCGTTGATGATAAACGTACCGCGATGCGTCATCGCAGGAAGATTGCCAAGATATACCTCCTGTTCGATGGTGTCGACGAACTCTTTTCCGCCTTCTTTCTTAGCTGAGAGCCGCAGCTTTGCTTTCAACGGAACAGCAAAGGTCAAACCGCGTTCCTGACACTCAACGACCGAGTACTTTGGTTTCTCAACATAGTACTCTGAGAACTCGAGAAGGAAATTTTCTCTCGCGTCCATAATGGGAAAGTTCATTTCGAATACTTGCTGCAAGCCGAGCTTCTTCCGGCGATGCGGAGGGATCTCTGCTTGAAGAAAGTTATTGAATGAGTCGATCTGTACATTCAGCAGATCGGGTGTTTCAATAACAGATGGGATTCGTGCGAACGAAACTCGTTCATTGGTACCGTTGGATTGGTTTTTCAACGTAACCACTCCTTGATGATATTGTTTTTTTAAATTCAACCATTGCGGCTGAAGTGACCAATTCTGACCAAAAAAAGCTTTTTCAACTCTATCGCCTCACATCTGTCCTTAGACAGTATAAGCCGATGGTTCCGAGACCCGTTTCGCGGGTGAGCCATCGGCTTAGCGACCTATGCATCCTTCATTTCTTCAACAAGTATTTCGCTTGAAAAGTTCGTGAAGGATCTACTCTTCTCTTTATTTGAGCTCGACGGTAGCGCCTGCTTCTTCGAGTTCCTTTTTCAGCTTTTCTGCATCGTCTTTGGAAAGGCCTTCCTTGACTGCCTTCGGAGCGCCGTCGACCAGGTCTTTCGCTTCTTTCAGACCAAGACCTGTGACTGCGCGGACAACTTTGATGACGTTAATTTTTTGTGCGCCTGCACTCTTCAGCTCGACCGTAAACTCGGTCTTCTCTTCTGCGGCGGCAGCCGGAGCAGCGCCGCCAGCGGCCGGCATCATCGCACCCATCATCATAGGGGCGGCGGTAACATCGAACTTCTCTTCGAGTGCCTTCTTTAATTCGACAGCTTCGAGGAGTGTGAGTTTTTCAATCTTCTCTACGATTTCAGCAACGACTGACATTGTACTTCTCCTTAGATAATAATGTTCAAAATTCTATTTATGCGGCCTTCTTCTTTTCTATAGCATTGATCACCGAGACGAGATCGCGTGCGACAGCATTCACTACGTTGACGATACCAGAAGCCGGGGATTGAATGCTCCCGAGAATGGAAGCAATTAATTCTTTGCGCGTCGGTATGCTGGCAAGTTCATTCAGCTTGGAAGCGTCATACACTTGCTTCTCTATCACGGCTGCTTTCAGTTGAAACTTACCGGCCTTCTCGGAAAACTTCTTGATAATCCTCGCCGGGGCAGACGGATCATCGTATGAGTAAGCGATGCCAGTAGGACCAGCGAGTTTATCGAACACACGATCATATCCTGTGAGCTGTTCAAGCGCTTTTCGTGCGAGTGTATTCTTTACCACGGTATACTCAACATTCGATTTCCGAAATTCCCGGCGCAGTTCTGTTTCTTCCGCAACCGTCATTTTGGAAAAATCTGCAAAGTATATGGCAACAGCACGCGCAGCTTTCTCGGCAACTTCAGCGATGATCGCTTCCTTTTCACTGCGTTTCATGATTTTCCTTTATTCGTTAGTTCTTGTTGTCGAATGAGAAGCCCTCCATGAAGGGAGGCATTCAACAGTATACGAGAACGTGAGTGCGTAATTGTCTATTCTTATGAATGCGCGCCAGCTTCAGCACGGTCGATGTGCACACCAGGTCCCATCGTTGTGGAAATGGCAATACTCTTCACATACGTACCTTTTGCGGTTGCCGGTTTTAAGCGCATAATTGTATTGAGGAACGAATGAATATTCTCAACGAGTTTTTCTTTTTCGAAATTTGCTTTTCCAACAGTAGCATGGACAATGCCTGCTTTTTCGACACGGAATTCGATTTTGCCGGCTTTCACTTCCTTGACTGCTTTTGCGACATCGGCAGTTACCGTTCCGCTTTTAGGATTCGGCATCAGACCGCGAGGACCAAGAATTTTCCCGAGCTTGCCAAGATCACCCATCACATCCGGTGCAGCGATAATCACATCAACATCAGCCCAGCCCTGCTGTATCTTTTCCAGATAATCTTTGTATCCCACGTGATCCGCTCCGGCAGCTTTCGCCTCTTCATCTTTCGGCGGCTTGGCAATCACGAGAACACGCACCTCTTTACCAATCCCATGAGGCAATGCGACAGTTCCGCGAAGTGCTTGATCTGCTTTCTTCGGATCCAGCCCGAGTCGAACTGCGATATCAACTGCCTCAGAGAATTTTGCAGATGCTGATTGTTTTACCAAATCTACAGCTTCCACAATATTATAGTTTTTAGGCTGCACCTTCGTTGCTACCGCTTTATACCGCTTACTATGCTGTTTCATTTTTTTTCTCCGTCTCAGCAGTCTCAGTCTTCGACCGTAATGCCCATGCTGCGGGCTGTACCGGCCACCATACTCATTGCAGAATCGATATTTGCGGCATTTAAATCAGGCATTTTCAATTCAGCAATCTCGCGAACCTGTTTTTTTGTCACTTTCCCAATTTTATTCCGATTGGGTTCTCCGGAACCTTTTTCCAATTTTGAAGCTCTCAAAATCAACGTCGCGGCTGGGGGTGTTTTTGTTATGAACATAAACGACTTATCACTAAACACCGTAATAACCACTGGAATGATAAGTCCCTGCTGGTCTTTTGTCCTTGCGTTGAACTGTTTGCAGAACTCCATGATATTCACGCCCTTTTGACCGAGGGCAGGGCCAACTGGTGGCGCTGGATTTGCAGCACCAGCTGGGATTTGGAGCTTAATAAAGCCCGTTATTTTTTTTGCCATACGATATGCCTTACATAATAAATGACATTACTTTTCTGTTTCTACCTGTGAGGAATCAAGCTCCACGGGAGTCTTTCGACCGAAGATACTTACCATCACTTTTACTTTAAGCTTCTCAGAATTCACTTCTTGAACAAACCCATTGAAATTGTTGAACGGCCCCTCGGTCACTTTCACTGCATCACCAACTCGGAAAGGAATATCAATAACCTGTGTTTCAGTTTCCTTCTGCTCCATCTTTCCAATGAGGCGACGCACTTCTTCAGGCTGCAGGGGAGCAGGATTATTCTTATCCGGAACAAATCCCATGACGGATGGTGCTTCGAGGATGACATGGGTTGATTCCTTATCGAGAATCGCTTCAACTAAGACATAGCCGGGAAAGAAATTCTTTACCTTTGATTTCTTTTTCCCGTCCTTAATCTCGAAAACTTTTTCGGAGGGAATGAGGACATTCGAAATTTTTTCCTGCAATCCTATACGCGCAATCTCAGACTCCAAGTATGTTTTCACCTTGGCTTCATGTCCAGAATATGTTCGTACGACATACCAGCGTTTATTCAACGTCCATTCCTCACAATTACAGAATCTTTTTAAGAATTTCACTTACCGCAAAGTCCACCACCCATGCAAAGGCCGCTATGACTAACGTGACGATGATAACGATTTTCGTCTGCTCCATGAGTTCTTCACGAGACGGCCACGTCACCTTATCCATTTCTTTGACAACGTCGTTAAAGAAGTTGAGAATTTTTTCTTTCATTGCTCGTGTCTTCTTTCTCCATATTGTGTTAAGTGCACGTCAGGAGGGAGTCGAACCCCCAACCTGCGGTTTTGGAGACCGCTGCTCTGCCAATTGAGCTACTGACGTATCATCGTTTTGCTCTTTCGCAGGCGGAGACACTGCTGCCCTTCTGAATACCCTCATCAACTCTTAACCGAAAGGCACCTTCAGAATCCATAGAACTGTTATTTTGTTTCTTTATGCGGCGTGCGTTTATTGCACCAGGGACAGTACTTCTTGTACTCCACCCGACCGGTTTGTTTTTTCTTATTCTTTGTTGTAGAATAATTGCGCCTTTTACAGCTCGTGCATTCTAACGTGATGATGTCTCGCATATTCGTTCCTTCATCTTCTTACTAACGTATTCGAGCTTGCGATCGGGATTGAACCGATGACCTCTTCCTTACCAAGGAAGTGCTCTACCAACTGAGCTACGCAAGCGCTCAGACACTCGGGTGAGAACCGCCTCCTCGCGGATCTCGCTCAAAACGGATTACATTTGAGCGGGAGACGGGACTCGAACCCGCGACCAACAGCTTGGAAGGCTGTGACTCTACCAACTGAGTTACTCCCGCGTTCATACCATTCCAGCTCGTCAAAGAACACAACAGATCGAATGATCATCCAACTCTATCCGGCAACATCTCCGTGGGCAGGGGAGGATTCGAACCTTCGAAGGCATGAGCCGTCAGATTTACAGTCTGATGCGTTTGACCGCTTCGCTACCTGCCCAACAACTCTGTTTGAGCTGGCGATCGGATTTGGACCGATGACCTGCTGATTACAAATCAGCTGCTCTACCAGCTGAGCTACGCCAGCAGAATTGCACCTGGAGCGAAATTCATCCCTTCTGCGATTTTCTATAAGACCAACCGCAGTATCTTAGGGTCTTCAAAAAACGGGTGATTTGCCCGGTACGCCGAATTGCCGAACTATAAATATAGAAAAATTTCGCAAATAGTCAACGGTAGGTTCTAAAAATTATCAATTTTTTACTATTTGCGCCATCATCCAATTTGCCGCGAAATTACTTGGTTCGAATTGCAGCACCTCTAATAGGACGGTTTTTGCTTCACTTTCCCTTTTGTGTTTGAAGAGCCACTCAGCGTCATATAGAAGTATCATGATATAGTACTTCTCAAAATCGTTCGTCACCGATGTTCCCTTGTTCCACACTGTGAAAGAAGTCCGGGCCGTGTGATAAGAGACAGAATCGCCTGATGTCGTCAGTCGAATAAAAAGACCTGAAGGCACCCGATAAAATGCCGGCGAAAAATCTCGTTCTATCCGCACATCGACGTAGACCGGGTGATCAACTATGGATTTTTCGACGATTTCTAACAACAAATTTTGCCAGCGAGTCTGAATATGGGTGAAGTTGAACGGGATTTCATGTTCAAATTTATACAGCTCTCCTAAGAACAAATCTGCACTCGATCGTATTCTCTGCATCAACCACGGAGCCTGTTGTTCCATTTGCAGAAAATACCATGAACGATTTTGCAATAAGCTTTTATCGATGACCGTAATATCTCTCCTTGAATTACCGATGAATTGATAATACAGACTCGGTGAGATCCAATAGTCCCATTGAGAAGAGATCACCACAGCGTGAGGTTCTAGATGTGAAAAGGATTCAGCAACAAATTGTTCCGGAAGTCTATTCATCGTCTCATCAGCGTTGTTCCAATGTAATGCAATCTGTCCAAGAGGAATTGCTACAACCATCACTGCCAAGGTTTTATTCATCCATCCATGCTTGTCTTTGGACCATTGCAGAAGAGAACAAATTCCAAACGCCGAGAACCAGCCTAGGACAAGATAGGAAAGTAAAAAATACGATCCGATATCGAAGATATCATAATTGACCGCATAGAGGATCGTCGTGCAAAAAAGCAGCGCGAGAAACACGAGCAGTTGACGCGAACGCTTCCACAAATACAGCGCTCCGACGATCATGCAGACAATAACTACGAAGTGAAATTCTGAAAAGATATTATCTCTGTAGTACATCAATTGTTTTTGTACCACATCCCATCCAGAGAACATCCACACTCGAAATTGCTTACCGCTGATATGCCAGAAGAGCCGCTCTAGCGTTGCCGGATGCCCCCAATCGAGAAGGGGGTGACTTGAGGACCTTACCGGCAAGTAGAAATAAATTGAAAGTCCGAGGAGAAACATTGGCACCATAGTGAATGTACGTCCGAACGATGTTTTATTGTACCCGAATACATGGAAGTATAACCACAGGAATCCCGGAGCGAGCAAAATGGTCGTCATATGGTTTGAGAAACTTAAACCCAGAATAAAAGCAAACAAGAATAGCTTCCGAGATATTTGCAGCTGTTCCTTCACTTGCTCATCGATACCGCATATAAAGGCCCACATGGTCAAGAGCACCAACACCAGGTGAAGTGCATACACTTCAAACTCTACAGCCTGCGACCAAAATGTTGTTGAAAATCCTACAATCAAAGAAGCAAGGACAGAAGCGAACAGGAAGGCGGAATCGCTCGTTCCATCTTGTTTTCGATTCCTTGAGTGAAATAGTGTTGAGGATCTTCGAAAAGCGATTGTCACCTTAAAAAAAATACCCACAGCAACTGCTGTGAGCAATGCGCACAAAGCATTTAACCGCAAAATCTCTTCACCAGGAAAAGGAATCATACTCCAGCATCTGCCAAGCAATGTGAAGAGAGGGTAACCTGTCGGATGTGCGATTCCAAGAGTGTACACGACAGTTGCAAGTTCACCTGAGTCTGTAAAACCGACAGACCGAGACATTGTCATGAGATAGACCGCAAACGAGATTAGGATAAGCAGGACGGTCACTGCATTTTCGTTTTGAATACTTTTCAAGATTTTTTTCATTTCGGCCCAGGAAAAAAATGAAGCAATCAATTCTGAAATTGTTGGTAAAATTACCAAAAAAGTCGCAGAATTGCTTTCTTCCAAGGGAAAATGAATTCATTGCAGCTGTCCTTACGCTCTCTTATATTAAACACGACAATCAAATTTCCACCCTACTTTGGAGCAGATATGACACAACTCATTTCATACTTCGAACTTGACAGACTCGGATCATCCATCCGTCAAGAAGTGACTGCAGGGCTTACTACTTTTATTACCATGGCTTACATCATCATCGTAAATCCTAAAATTCTGGAGGCTGCCGGAATGCCATTTGGTCCATCGATGGTTGCGACTATTCTCAGCGCTTTCTTCGGTACATTCTTGATGGGTGTGTACGCCAACCGTCCGTTTGCCATTGCACCGTATATGGGAGAAAATGCTTTCATCGCTTTCACTGTCGTGAAAGTGATGGGATACAGCTGGCAGACAGCGCTCGGGGCAATTTTTATCAGTGGTGTCCTCTTTACCGTTCTCACAATCTTCAAAGTGCGAAGTTGGTTGGCAGATTCAATCCCGGAATCATTGAAAATAGGATTCGCTGTCGGCATAGGATTGTTCCTTGCTTTTATCGGAATGAATGAAACCGGCATTGTGCAAATTGGTGTACCAGGCGCCCCGGTCCATATCGGTAATCTGCACCAACCAACAGTGCTGCTCGCACTCCTTGGATTCGTCATCATTGGATGGTTAATGATCAAGCGCATCAACGGAGCAATGCTGATTGGAATTTTAGCGGTCACCATTCTCTCATTCGCTGCCGGATTAACTCCGCTTCCAGAGAAATATATCAGCCTGCCCCCCGATATCACGCCAATATTTTTTCACTTGGATATCAAAGGGGCTCTCAGCTGGGGAATGTTCTCTGTCGTCTTAACAGTTTTCGTGATGGCATTTTTAGACACCATCGGAACACTGATCGCTCTTGGTTATAAAGCAGATCTTCTCGATGAAAAAGGGAATTTACCTGAGATCGAGAAACCGATGATGTGCGATGCCATTGCCACCACGGCTGCATCTCTTCTTGGAACGACAACCACCGGCGCTTACATCGAATCAGCGACAGGGATTGCAGCTGGTGGTAAATCCGGCTTAACAGCCGTGACGGTTGCGCTTCTCTTCTTGTGTTCTCTTTTCTTTGCACCATTTCTTACAGTTGTCCCCGCTTTTGCATATGGGCCGGCACTCATCATCGTCGGTGTATTGATGATTTCACCTATCCCTCGTCTCCGTTTTGATGATCTCAGCGAATCAATTCCAGCTTTCTGTGTTATCACCTTGATGAGTTTTACATATAACATCGGTATCGGAATGACGGCAGGATTTGTTGCGTATCCGCTCTTCAAAATGTTGACAGGCAGAATTCGAGACATAAAGCCAGGACTCTGGGTGCTCACTGGATTATCATTGTTGTTCTTTGTGTTTTATCCTTACTGACCTAGATATGCATCATTGATTTTCTGTCTAACAACAGGCGGCTCTTTTACAGGAACCGGTCATAGGTCTTCTTTGATCTCAGGTATTGGACTCCGATCATCAGGTTTTATAAAGCTCTTCAGAAGTCTAAGACGCAGAGAACTCGGCTTGGTCTCCCTTCTTGCAGATCATTTGGATATCTCTTACGACTAAAGTCATTTTACAACCGAGGAGCCTTTTCATCCTCTCTCCCGAACAAGTTACTCCCCGGTTCACATCATTCTAAGATTGCAACGATTGCTTCAATATCACTTCTTGTTACTAATTTCGCGCCAGACACTTTTTCGTTCGCTTCCGAACTAATCCTTCCCTATCTTTTTTCCATCTATGCGAAGTAAAGAAAATACCGCGAGCATGCTAAGAACACAGCCCGGGCATTCCACATGGAAATTTCCGCGTGCCTTCTGGACCGCAAATATTGTCGAACTGTTTGAGCGGTCAGCATACTACGGAGTCTTTATCGCCATCACGCTCTATCTCTCACGCGTCGTCGGTTTTAATGACATCTGGTCGGCATGGATTAGCGGTATATTTTCCGCGGGGATGTATTTCCTCCCTCCGTTTACAGGTGCTCTCGCCGATAAGATCGGGTTCCGGAAGGCGATCATCCTGGCCTTTTCATTGCTCACGATCGGATATTTCACATTAGGTGCGCTGCCATATAAGGAGACAGTCTTACCGGCGCTGGTTATTCTGATGTTCGGCGGTTCCTTCATCAAATCCATTATCACGGGTACAGTGGCAAAGAACACGACGGAAGAAACTCGTGCACGCGGCTTCTCTATTTTCTATGGAATCGTCAACGTCGGATCGTTCCTTGGCAAGACATTCGCTTTTCCTCTCAGGCTTCAATGGGGACTCGAATCCATCAATTTCTATGCTGCGGCGATGACCTTGATCGCGCTTGTCACAGTGATCTTCTTCTATAAGACGACACACAACGAAGGCGAAGGTAAAACGTTCGCTGAAGTATGGGCTGGATTCACCCGGGTTGTGACGAATATCAGGCTTGTCGTTCTTATCATCATTGTCACCGGCTTCTGGATTATTCAGCACCAGATGTATGCAACCATGCCAAAATATGTCCTGCGAACTGTTGGCGAGCATGCTTCACCCGAATGGATTGCAAACGTTAATCCTTTTATTGTTATGACGTGTGTCTTGCTTGTCACACAGCTAATGAGACATGCCCGGGCCGTCACTTCGATGACTGTCGGTATGTTCCTTATGCCCGTTTCCGCCATTTGCATGGCTGGAGGTGTTTTGGTTCAAACATCCGTTGGTGACTCGATCTCATTTGGTCTTTTCTCTGCACACCCCATTACTGTGATGATGATCGCTGGAATCACGATTCAAGGACTAGCAGAGTGTTTTATTTCGCCGCGTTATCTAGAATTCTTCTCTCTCCAGGCACCCAAAGGAGAGGAGGGATTGTATCTCGGATTCAGTCACCTTCATTCGTTCTTGTCATCACTCATCGGCTTTGGCCTTTCCGGCTATCTCTTGTCGGCCTATTGTCCTGATCCAACAACGATTACAGCCGGTGAACTCTCGCACGCCTATGATAAGGCACATTATATTTGGTATTACTTTTCTGCCATTGGCTTTATAGCAGGCCTTGCTCTTATATTCTATCAACGCATTACTCAGAAGCTCGATAGAGGCACCATTCCCACGAACAGCAGCTCATGACAACGGTTGTATTTTCAATTTCTGTTGAGTATGTTTCCACCATTACAAGGGTCAATTCACGATGTTCAAACACCTTGGTATTGTTGGTGCAGGAACGATAGGCACAGGGATCGCCCAACTTGCTGCCCTTTCTAACATTGATGTTCAATTATTCGATGTGAACGAGACAATTCTGCGGCGTTCCCTCGAACGGATCAAGGCGGATCTGCGAAAAGCGGTAAACCAAGGCAGGCTCGCTCCAGAAGAATTGCCTGGGATCATGGAACACATCCGTACACGAACGAATTTATCCGACCTCGGGAATTGCGATTGCATTATCGAATCGGTCGTTGAAGATATCCGCGTTAAAAAAGACCTTTTCAAACACCTCGAAGCACATACAAAGAGTACAGCGGTCTTAGCGAGCACGACTTCCTCCCTTTCTATCACTTCCATTGCAGCTCTCACCCGCAACCCGGAACGAGTCGTTGGGACTCACTTCATACATCCCGTTGATTCATCGGAGACCGTTGAGGTTGTGCGAGGTCACAAGACAAACGACGAGACCGTAGATCGTATCACAACCTTCATTTCACAACTGGGCAAGACGGCCATCCTTGTGCAAGATTCACCAGGATTCATCATAAGCCGCGTTTCTCATCCCTACTTCAGTGAGGCGCTCCGAATTCTCGGTGAACATATTGCAGACGCAGAACAGATCGATCGAATAACGAAAACAATAGGCGGCTTCCCAGAGGGACCATTTGAAACAATGGACAGAATGGGTATCGATGCTGTCTTTGCAGTCGCACAATCACTCTTCGATCAATCCTGTGGTGAAACGCGCTTTCGACCTCATCATGTACTGAAAACGATGATGGAATCCGGGCTGCTGGGGAAGAAATCCGGAAAAGGCTTCTATACCTATGAAGAAACCCCATAGCATGGTGGTCCTGTAAGAAAGAGAAGAATGAAATAAGAATTTTGAAGATGAAAACAAAAAGCATGAAAAAGGTTTTAAAAAAATCAAAGGGGGGAGAGAAAACGGATAGATCACATGTGCGGGATCGAATTCCTCAAGAAAAAGCCAAACAATCCAGCGAGATTTCTCAACCCGAAAAGAATATACAGCCGCTGGCAGCTCTGATATTTATTACCGGCGAATCACCAATGGTGGAGCAGTATGCCGAAATATGTGCAGGGCATGGTTACCATGTCTGTGTCTCCTGGAATGAGACACCTGCAAAGAAACCTGAATTCCTATCATCAAACATTATAATATCAGGAACAATGCCCGCGAGAACATCCGTAGCAATCGAGTTAACGAATATCGATCTGCCTGCTAAAAGAAAAAACCTTACAAAATTTGATTCAACCTTACCGGAGACGGCCCCAATCCTTTCCTCATCCGTTACCGTATCGGCTACCGAGCAATCCTCATGGATTTCAGGCAAGCATCGGCTGGTCGGTATTGCTGCTCTTCCTTCACTTATCGAACGACCGCTTGTTGAGGTTGCATCGACGATCTATTCACCTAAGGAAACAATCGAAGTCGTTTCAAGGTTTTTCTCCACGCTCGGCAAAGGGATCGAAATTGTACAGGACCGGATTGGAATGGTCATGCCGCGTATTCTCTGCCAAATCATCAATGAAGCAGCATTTGTGATTACCGAGGACATTGCTGCACTCCAAGATATTGATAAAGCACTCAAGCATGGCGCTCGTTTCCCTTTAGGGCCGATTGAATGGGCAGAACGCATCGGATTAAGGCAGGTGCATGCTGTTCTTACTGCGCTCTACACTGATCTCCAGGAGGAACGTTACCGCGTTGCACCTCTCTTAAAGCAAATGGCCATAACCGATGTTTGGTGGACTCATGAAACACCATAATTTTATCTTTCTTTTTCTCTTCCTCATCAACATGACAGCACTTGCTCAGGACACGACTGCGCGCGGCAGACAGATGGAGCGTGCAATTTTGATGACGGAGGATACCGATATCCAGGTTCTGGCAAAGGGACGCAAACTGCTTTTAGACTGCATCAATCAAGACAGTATCTCAAAAGCAGCCGAAGTGATGAAATACCTTGATGAGCGATTCGCACCAACTCGTGTGATGCCCTTCTGGCCGGCCGAGCGGGAAATTATTGCCTTATGGACTCGGCAGTATGATTTTCTTCTGAAAACAGAGAATCTGGAGCCACCGCCGGACGACGGTTTTCGTCAAAGGATTGTTCCGCCACGCGACCTCTTAGCAATTGAGCTGCAGCAAAAAGCCATTCGCGAAAAGGTCGCACTTCTCGCAGGCATTCTCAGTTCAACTCTCTCGGATGAAGAGAAACAGTTCCTTGAGGTGTTTGTCGCCACATGGATTGTTGACCGCAGAAATCCCCGAACAGCACAGGATTCGATAAACACCGTTGCTGATCTTTTCCTCTCAGAATATCCACGATCCCGTTTTGTCCCCTATATCCGAACGTATATACGGTTTGTCTACTCTCCTTCTGAGTGGAGTTATGGATATGATTTGTCATTTGGCACTATAGGCCTCAGAGAGTACATCTCCACTCTTTTTAATGACGCCACAACACTGGGACTAGGGTTTGATGTAACCTATAGAAAATTTGCATTTTATCCACGGATAGCCGTTGGTTTTGGAAGTTCTGTTAAAAAGACGTTTGATCATGTTGGAACATGGAATGAAGGTCTTCCCATTGAGATTATGATCCCGGAACTCTCAGTTGGGTATCTGTTCGTGGAAAACAGGTTTATCAGAGTAACCCCCTTTGCCGGTATCGCAGGAATTCTCATTGCTCCTCCTGAAACTGAAAAGAACAAACCGGGAAATGATGTCATGCTCAACTCCGATGCATCGTTCATCTATGGACTGAATATTGATTTGCGCCTAGGGGCGTACGGTTCTCCCTTTATTGGTCCCACAAATGACTACAGCGGTTGGATTATAAAAATGCGAGTCGGAATGACCACACCATCATATACTGGAACCAATAGTGCATTTTCAGGTTCAACGTTTTATATTACTCTCGGCATTGGCGGGACTAACAGACCCATAAAGAGAGATGAATAACTATCTTTTCATGATACGCACGATCAATAGGTGAATCCATGAAGATTTCTTTTTATACCTTTCTACTCCTCGTAGTTTTTGCCTTCAATGGTGTACTGAGCCAGCCCAAACTTTCCCTTGAGAAATCCGAGATTGATTTAGGTCCGATGTACAGCGGAATGAAGAAACAGGGAACAATTGTTCTAAAAAATATCGGGAATGATACGTTGCGAATCTTTTCAGTGGTTCCTCAATGCGGCTGCACCACCGTCAAACCACCGAAGACGTTTCTTCTCCCAAATGAGTCAGATGCAGTCGAAGTAGAATTTAATGCCAGCGGATATCGTGGAAAAGTGGAGAAATATATCAACATCGCGACGAATGACCTGACATCACCGAACGTTTCCGTGAAGCTCATCACGGATGTCAAGGAAGAACTTGAACCGATGAATCATTCAATCCTTCTGTGGCTCGGCAATATCGTCATCGGCCAGACGTCGACACAACGGATGTCGTTTAGAAATGTCTCCGGTCATCCGATGAAAATCCTGAATGTTGCCTCCTCGGCGCCATCCACTGCGGTGAAAACAGAGAAAAAAACTCTGAACCCGAACGACATCATGGAAGTTCAGGTGACCGTCAAAGCAGAAAAGGTCGGCTACAACAATGACCATTTTACCATTGAAACAGACAGCAAGAACCAAACATACGTAGAGATAAAAGTCTCCTACATGGGCGTTAAAGAGAATTGACGGTGAATCGAAAATCTTCTCGGGAAGCCTTCTTCCTCATCGTACTTGCAGGCGTTATGGGATTCACGTATACTTTGGTGACAAAACAAGGTTTCTTCTCAGAGAAGAAACCTTCGCTTCAAACAACGGCACCAAATCTGGAACTCATCCCCCTCACAAAGGCAAGGGAATTCTTTGAATCCAGGACCGCTCTCTTCATTGACTCCCGGCACGAATTTGATTATATGCGAGGGCACATCCGTCATGCTATAAACCTCGCCCTCAATGAGTATACTCTTCACAGGACACGGCTTGATGGGATACAGAAAGACACAGTACTCATCATCTATTGTGACGGTACTGAATGCAATTCGAGCATAGACCTGGCGGCAAAACTCATGGAGTCCGGATTCTCCAATGTGAAGGTCTTCTTCGGCGGTTGGCAAGAGTGGAAATCCGCTGACCTTCCCGCAGAACAATGAGATCCCATGTCCCGAACTTCTCGGCAAGAGATGACACTATATGAACTTGAACCATGAAATCGATTCTTTCTAATACAATCCTCATTCTTCTTGTCCGCGTCCTCCTGGGTGGGTTATTCATCGTTGCCAGTCTGGACAAAATTGTCCATCCCGATGCATTCGCGGCCGCTGTCCTCAATTATAAGATCATCGGTTCAACCTTGTCCATGGTCACGGCAACGATTCTTCCTTGGCTGGAACTCCTTTCCGGTCTCGGATTAATTCTTGGCATCTCTCCCCGTGCCAGCGCAATGACGATTACCGCGCTGCTTACCGGTTTTACGATTCTCCTTGCTGTCGCCCTCGCGCGCGGGCTCGACATTTCCTGCGGATGCTTCACACAAGATCCTAATGTCGATAAAATCGGTTATCAGAAGATTCTGGAAAATTGCGGTTTGATTCTGCTTGGGATATTTTTACTTTTCACCCATGATGATGCATTCCGGTTCTTTCCATCTTTCCGAAAGAAACCGGATCAGCCGACCAATTCATAATGAAGCAGGCCGTCGATGCCCTCCCTCTGCATTGATGACGATATCATTTTAAAAGTGCTGGAACAGGAAGATGCCGAAGTATTATTTACTTTAGTTGATACCAATCGACGGCACTTACGGACATGGCTCCCATGGGTAGATACCAATGCCGCCCTTGAAGACAGCAAGCTCTTCATCAAATCAACGCAAGAACAGCGCGAGCAGAACCTCGGATTCCAATGCGGGATTTGGTCCCGCGGTTCACTCGCAGGCATCATCGGGTTTCACCGCATCGATTGGATGAACCGGAATGTGGAAATCGGATACTGGCTTGGTGAGACATTCCAGGGACAAGGTATTGTTACCAAATCCTGCAGAGCAATGGTTGATGTCGCATTTTACCATTATCAGCTCAATCGTGTTCAAATACGATGCGCAACAGGGAATATAAGAAGTTGTGCTATCATCGAGCGTCTTGGTTTTTTCAAAGAGGGAACGATCCGGCAGGCCGAATTTCTTTACGATCATTATGTTGATCTTCACGTCTTTGGTATGACTGCCGATGAGTGGAAATCCCATAGGAAAGACTATAGCGGATTGTCGCATTGGGAAGAAGAAAAAATTTAACAAATATTAAAGGACCACTTTCACAATCCCCTGTAGTAGCATTTATCAAATCAATATCCTATTTTAATGTGTGCATGTGTTTTCCCCTATGCAATCAACGATGTACCACCAACATTTAAGGATTGCTTTATGAAACATCTCCCTTGGTGTTGCAAACCGGTATATCGTAACCATTGAAGCAAACGGCATCGATGACGTTAAGGTTCTTTACGATGTCCTGGATACTAAGAATATTGATGGCCTGGAGAAATTGACGACTGAACAGAAATAGTCTCTTGAATGTTCCTAAAGTCAGGGGCGGCCGATTTCAGGCTGCCCTTCTTTATTTTCGCTCAAATATCCTCGTTTTTCCGCAATTCCAAATCAGGCTCTTGTCTTTTTATCAAATCATTTCCTTATCTTAGGGCGACTCAATTCCCATGAGAATTCCCATCGTTCAACGAGGTCAGCATGGCAGGTTCATTGAATTTTCTTCTTCATCTTTTTGGCTTCGGATTGTTATGCACATCCCTCTTTGGCGGATGGATACTTGAACGAAGAGTGCGCAGAGAACCTGATTGGAACCAAAAACTTTTCCTTGGCAAGATCGGCCGCAACTTTGGCCTGCTCTCTCCAGTGACATCCCTTCTTCTCCTGCTTACCGGCATTGTCAATATTTTCAATTTATATGATGGAAGTGCCTCTCTCTGGTATACGAAGGGCTGGCTTGTAGCAAAGATCATTCTCTTTGCGTTCCTTCTCATCAATGGGGCTGTGTTTGGTCCCATTCTTGTCAAACGCCGAACCAGACTCATACAGAGTATGGCCGAAAAGACCGGACCGGAAGGAGCAGAAACGAACATCGGAATCCTCACAAAAAGTATCACAACGTTTTATCTCGTCCAATTTCTGATTCTCATGATTATTCTCTACGTCTCCATCGCCGGTGGAGCAAAACACCCGGGGATTTTCTGATGCTTTTAAGAACTCTGCGCTTCCTCATTACTTTGTTCATCTTCCTTTTCCTTGGATGCCAGAAATCCATTCCGCTAAAAGGAATGTGGGCAGGTACGACAACCGGTGCGGGGAATAAACAGCTTCCCTTCCAATTGTTCCTTGATCTCCAATCGGCACCTCCTGCCGGATACTTCTGCAATGGCTACGAGCGGACACCCATACCGGAAATTCAACTCCGAGGAGATTCACTCTCGCTTCATTTCTCCGAGTACGGTGCAGCAATGCTCGGTATATGGAACGGCAAAGAATGGCGTGGAGGATTCTTTCGGTATCGCTCCGATACCAGCCGGAATGAATTTATTGCTTCTCCCATCGAAGCTGCGCCGACACAAGCGACCACGTTACCTATTGGTATCTCGCTTGTGGGCAAGTATCAAGCTTACATTCCCGGCAAGGATGGGGTCGACAGTACAACCATCGCAAGTTTCTGGATACAGAACGATTCCCTCTATGGTACACTGATCGCACCAGATGGAGACTACGGATTATTTGTTGGAACACAGCAGGGATCCACGGCAACACTCGCACGTTTTACAGGATGGCAGGCGTTTGTGATGGAGTTGGAACTGCAAGAGACAATCTGGAACGGTTCTTTATATGCACGTATCGGGAAACCGATGCAGTTCAGGCTTGTGCCAAGAGCTTCGGCGGTATCCTCCTCTGCACAAGAACATCTGACAACGATGAAAAATCCAAAGGCTCCATTTACTTTTTTAGGCACCACAATGTCAGGACAACTCATCAGCAGTACGGATGACCGATTCAAAGGCAAAGCGCTTCTTCTTGACATTATGGGCACATGGTGTCATAATTGTATGGATGCTGCCCCCCTGCTTCAACAGCTCTATTCTGAATTCGGAAAGGATGGCATTGAAGTCGTCGGACTCGCATTTGAGATCAGCGACAGCCCGGACCTCGCAAAAAAGAATCTTTCCCTTTTTCAACAACGGTACGGCCTAACTTATCCGTTGATTTTCTGCGGAAGTACACAAGACGCAAATGTTGAGTTAAAGCTCCGGAATCAATTAGACAATTTCGCAGGATACCCCACTACCATTCTCGTAAACAACAAAGGACTTGTAGAGAAAATCCATGTCGGTTTCAAAGGTCCTGGCACGGGAGAAGCGTATCAAGAGCAAGTACACCAATACTATGATGCAGTGAAGCATCTCATCAACTAATCAGAAGGACTATGGTATGGACCACAAGCTTGTGACAACGAATATCAATCTCGAGGGGTATCGTGTTTTAAAAAACCTTGGTGTCGTCCGTGGAATCATTGTGCGGTCGCGGTCATTGATCGGCAATATCGGGGCAGGCTTCCAGATTCTCTTTGGCGGGAATATCAGCCTTTACTCTGAGCTCTGCGAACAAACCCGACGTGACGCGTACGAACTGATGATACGTCATGCCGAAGAAGTTGGTGCGAACGCTATTCTTGCTTTCCGGTACGATGCCACAGAAATAGCCGCTGGTGTCACAGAAGTGCTTGCCTATGGAACAGCTGTGATCGTAGAGAAAATATGAAATGGGAGACGATGAGTGATTTTCTTAGTACCCAGATCTAATGTTCAATAAACAGAAAAGAGAAGCGTATGGATATCAAGAATAAAACTGTGCTTGTCATCGGCGGCTGGGGCCTTGTCGGCTCCGCGGTATGCCGGAAGCTTATGGAAGAAAAACCAAAACGCATCATTATCACTTCGCTGCTCGAATCAGAAGCGTTAGAAGCTGTTGAGTTCATGCGAAAAGAATTTCCCAAGGCAGGCAGGAATTTCTTCATTCCCTGGTGGGGCAATATTCTTGTGCGTCATTCATTGAAAGACAGACCGCGGGAAGAACTGTTAAAGAACGACGAAACCCGCACCATGCTGATCGATGACTTGCTGGATGAACTTACCATGGATGTCTTGGAACGGACAGCGATCTTCCAGCTTCTCAAAAAGTACACACCCGAGATCGTTATTGACTGTATCAATACGGCCACCGGCATTGCCTATCAGGATATTTTTCATGTCTCGCGGGAAGCGCGAAAAGCAATAAAGAGTACGAAAGCTGGGAAAGAAGCAAATCTCTACGAAGCGGTCGAACGGCTTCTGGCAACCCAATATGTTCCTCAACTGATCCGCCATGTGCAGATCATGTACCGCTCGATGCGGGAAGTCGGCACAAAACTCTATCTCAAGATCGGGACAAGCGGTACCGGCGGGATGGGATTAAATATCCCCTACACACACAGCGAAGAGAAACCTTCATCTGTCCTTTTAAGTAAATCATCCGTTGCGGGTGCACAAACGATGCTATTGTTTCTCATGGGCCGCACACCGGACTCACCTATCACGAAAGAAATTAAACCTGCCGCTGCGATTGCCTGGAAAAAGATCGGGTACGGTAACATCAAGAAACGCGGGAAGGTTGTCGACCTTGTGGACTGTCCGCCGGAGAAAGGGTTGAAGCTTAAGGATACGTTGCACTTACAGATGGATGAGCCAATTTGGCATTCCCTCAATCAACCTTTGCGATCGGTCTTTATTGATACGGGAGAGAACGGAACATTTTCCCGCGCCGAATTTGAAGCCATTGCCACCACCGGTCAGATGGAATACGTCACACCGGAAGAAATTGCCGAAGCGGTGATTTTCGAAATCAGAGGCGGTAACACGGGACACGATATTATCAATGCACTCGACAATGCTGCGCTGGCACCCACCTATCGTGCAGGGTTTATGTATGAAGGAGCCGTACGGGAGTTAAAGCATCTGGAGGAAAAGCACAAGAGCAAAGCAGCAGCTTTCGAGATTCTCGGCCCTCCGCGGCTTTCCAAGATCATCTATGAAGCATATTTGCTCAAAACAGCCTTCAGTTCGATGCGCGCTGTTGCGAAAACATCATCAAAAGAACTTTCAGATACGCTGGAAGAACTCATCAAAAAAAATGCTGAGGCCCGTTCTCATATTATTTCTATCGGTATTCCCATTCTGATGAAGGATGGTAAAACCCTGCTGCGCGGTAAGGAATTGAAGATTCCACCGTACCGCGGTGAGAATGAACTTGCCCTAACACCCAAGCTTCTTGACGCGTGGGCCCATGACGGCTGGGTAGACCTCCGCATGAAAAACCTCGACCATTGGAAAGTACGGTTTGAACTCATCATGGCAGATGTCAAAAAGATACACCCTGAAGATTCCTCGTCGCGGTACTTCCGTACAAAAAGCTATTGGAATGATTTCAATGAGATTGATCCGGGCAAGATAGCCGCGTGGATTTTTACCATGGAGGAGAAAGGCATTCGAATGAAGGCGTAGCGTCGAGAATATTATGACAATCTTGACAAAGGGCCTCTCCGATGGAGATGGTCCTTTTTTTGGGACTATCGCGGCGAAAGGACAGACCTTCCTTTCAGCCAATCCATGCAACGCTGCGCCCAGCTGAACACAGGGCCTCGATCTTCTGACAGGGCAAAACCGTGACCCCCTTTTTCATACAGATGCAGTTCTACCGGGACCTTCACATTGTGAAGGGCAGAGAACATTGCCACACTATTCGAGACAGGTACTTTTTCATCATCAGCGGCATGGACCAGAAATGTCGGTGGAATATCTTTATTAACCATATTAATGAACTCGCGATATCTGCCATATGCCAAAATTAAAAAATTTGGTTTGCAATTCACCGAATCGATACGATCCCTTACACTCGCTTTCTGTGCGTGAGTTGCCAGATTCATGGCCAGATTTGCGCCTGTAGAAAAGCCTATGACACCTATTCTTTTTGGATCGACCTGAAACTTTGCTGCGCTGCTCCGCACGAGACTTACTGCACGTTGAGCGTCAACCAGAGCAGTTTTAGCACTCAGTCGATACTTTAAAACGAATGCTACAATGCCGTTTTCGTTCAGCCATTTGGCAATTTTGTATCCTTCCTGTTCCATAACAATTTGTCGAAAGCCCCCCCGGGGGAAAATCAACATTGCAGGATAGTTCTTCTTGCTCTTCTCCGGTAAAAATACGGCAAGGTCTGGTTGATAAACGTTGGTAATATTTCCGCCGGTGTTCTGTTCCTTATTCTGAACTCGTTCCGTCCCCGGAGCAAGGGCAGGCCACAACGGAATAATATTGTTCTGAGCAAAAGCAGTCAAACAAGTCAAGGTCAACATCCCGAATAATCCCACCCATAGTATTTTCATAAGCTACTCTCTTTTCCCTTTTATCCTTTCAACTGCAGGACTACTTTTCATATTTCTTTATGACCAGATACTTCAATTCTGTATCACCAGCATTCCGGATGCCATGCTCTACATTTGAAGGACAATAAAAACTTGTCAACGGCCCTGCGGCTGTCCATTTCCCCTTCAAATAGAATTCCGCTGTTCCTTCAAGAACAAAAAAGAATTCATCTTCAGAATGAATATGCGGAGGATGAGTCGCTGCATGCGGCTTCACGACGCTCATCTTGAGCGTTTTTCCATCTGCAAAATCTTTATTAGCAAACCAATATTGATAACCCACTTTGGTTGTTTCGATTTTGCTCATAGAAAATGTATTAATACAATTATCGATGGTGTACTTCGTCGAATCGTCTGTGACTCCCTTCGCTGGTTTTGGCTGGGCGAAAACTATCAAGAGACTTGCCAAGAAAAACAATGTATGCAGGAAGAGCAATAAGAATATTTTCTTCATAATAATTTCCTCTCTCAGTAATCAACATCAGGATGAACGTACCACAAAAATTTCTCATTTCAAAAAATTTCGCTTCTGAAATATCATCCGAAAAGCACAGGCATTTGAAGGAAAAAGTTCAAGAATGAGGGGAAAAGATGAAAAAAAAGAGAAGCCGATGAACTGGTGTCACCGGCTACAGGTATCACTCATATCGAAGTGATTCTATCGGATCAAGGTTTGCAGCCTTCCACGCGGGATAGACACCAAACACGACGCCCACAAATGTTGTGATGGCAAAGCCGATCAATGCCCAATCAATTGGGAACACAGGCGGGAAATTGAATGCAATGGCCGTGAGATTACCGCCAATGACCCCAATGACAATCCCGATAACTCCCCCAATCTGACAGAGAACAATGGCTTCGGTGATAAACTGCGCCAAAATATTCGCACGCCGAGCTCCGATCGCCTTACGAATACCAATTTCCTTCGTACGCTCTGTCACAGAAACAAGCATGATGTTCATAATCCCGACACCGGCAGCGATAAGGGAAATAAAACTCATGAAGCCAACGCCAAGTTTGACATACAACGTAAACTCGTTAAATGTCGAAATCAAAGAATCATTCGAGAAGATCGCAAAGTCGTCCTCGTCTCCTGGAGGAACCTTTCGAATGGTGCGAAGAATCATCCTTGTTTCCTCAACGCATTCATCATACACGTCCGCGTCTTTTGCTTTGACCATGATGTGCAAACTACGGATTTTCCCGTACTCCTGAAGAAAGGTGCTCAGAGGAATGATCACACGATTTTCATCATTCCCTCCCAACGATGACCCTTTTCGTTCGAACGTCCCAATGACGGTGTATCGCTGATCGCCAACCCTGATAATACTTCCAACAGCTCCGCCGCGGGGAAAAAGTTTCTTCACGACATCATCACTAAGTATAGCTACCATCGTCGTGTATCTCAAGTCATCGTCTGTAATACTACGCCCATCCTGAATCGTCCAATTATTCGTGAGAATTCCTTCCGGCTCTTCTCCACCCACATCCACATTCGGATTTGTTTTCAGAGCACCGTATTGGATTGTCTGCAAGCCCTGCCAGGCTTCAATGCCTACATACTTGGCAAGTGTGATACGATCTTTTGCTGCTTTCGCCTGTTCGTAGGTTATATCTTTTCGCTTCCTGGCTTTTTCCCATTGAGCATGATTTGCCATCACCGGCTGTTTTTGAATCTGGAAGGTATGGGAACCAAGATTGCTCAGGCCGCTCTCAATGCTATTCTGGAGCACTTGAACGGCAGTCATCACACCAATGATAGAAAAGACTCCTACCACAATGCCCAGGAGCGTCAATGCAGAACGCAGTTTATTCGCCCGCAACGCATTGAGTGACATTTTAAATATTTCAGAGAATTTCATAGAACCTCTCGAAGATGATACCTCTATTCATATCTCAAGGCATCCACAGGATCCATTCTTGAAGCTCGGTACGCCGGCAAAAAACCGGAGACAACCCCGACAAAGATCGAAACAAGGAGAGCAATGCCGACAACACTGACAGGCATAGCTGTCGGAAGTACAGTATCTATTATCAGACTGAGAGGAAAAGCAATGATGATACCTATGATTCCGCCGATGAGACATAGCGCCGCTGACTCCATTAAAAATTGCAGAAGAATCGTTCGCCGCGGTGCCCCTATTGCCTTGCGGATACCAATCTCCCTGGTTCGTTCGGTAACTGAAACAAACATAATATTCATTATCCCAATACCGCCGACAAACAATGAGAGTCCAGTAATAAACAATCCTACGGCGGCGATCACACCGCCAATTTGGTTAAATGTCTGCACTAAAATCTCTTGCTGATTAATCGCAAAATCGTCTTCTTCTTTTGGTTTAAGGTGCCGGACCTTCCGCATGATACCCCGGACTTCCTCTTTCGTCTCATCCAATTCCGTTAACGACTTCGCACGTGTCCAGATCTGAATTCCACGGCGCTGGTTCATGAATTCTTTAAAGAACCGATTGATTGGAACGTACGCGCGGTTGTCCAGACTCTCCATGCCCAGCAAGCTTCCCTGCTTTTCAAACACTCCAACGATTTTATATCCGTACCCTCCAATTTTTATCGTTTTACCCAGTGGAGTCTCGTTCGGGAATAGATTTACCGCAACCTCTGAGCCGATGGCAGTCACCGGCCTGCCGCCATCCGCTTCGATCGCTGAAAAATACCGCCCGAAAGCAATATTCGATCCTGTTGTCTCGGTCAATTCCGCATTCGTTCCAATGACCGTTATGCTTTCGACTACCTTACCTCCATATTTCACATTTCGCCGGGCTCCCGCAATGGGTGTCATCGCTCGAACGGTATTCGCTTGCTTTTCTATGGCTTTTGCCTGTGTAATGAGGATGTCCTTTCGGTTGCGGATCTTCCACCAATCATCTCCCCCGCCCCATGGCCATTTCTGGATATAGAGGACGTCGGCACCAATCGCGGCTATGCTTTTATTGAATGCCCGGTTGAGCCCTTCAATGGCCGTACCCATCAGCGTGACAGAAACAATGCCAATAATAATCCCCAGCATCGTTAGTATCGAACGCATCAGATTCGCGCGAATGGCAGTGAACGCAATTCGCAGACCTTCTTTGAATTCATCGAAGACAAATTTCATATTAGACCCTTACCATTGCCGGTTTAGTAATCACTTTTCGGTCCTTATCGAGTTCATCCCGTTCAATTTTGCCATCGCGAAGACGGACGCGGCGATGGGCATGAGCCGCTATGTCCTCTTCGTGTGTTACAAGAATGATCGTATTCCCTTCTTTTTGAAGTGTATCAAACAGCTGCATGATTTCTTCACCGGTCTTGGTATCCAAATTCCCCGTGGGCTCATCTGCAAGTAAGATAGAGGGATGAGTGACCAAGGCACGAGCGACCGCTACTCGCTGGCGTTGTCCGCCGGAAAGTTCATTCGGTTTATGATGAATACGATCCGTGAGGCCGACCCGATCAATAGCAGCACGCGCTAATTTTTTCCGCTCGGCTGAAGTCACTCCGCCATAGATCAGGGGGAGCTCCACATTGTGGAGGACATCGGAACGGGCAAGCAAATTGAATGTCTGAAAGACAAATCCAATTTCCTTATTCCGTACTTTGGCAAGCTGGTTGTCATTCATCTCACTGACATTCGTACTATTTAATTCATACAATCCGGTTGTCGGAGTATCCAGGCATCCGATGATGTTCATCATCGTCGATTTACCGGAACCCGACGGTCCCATGATTGCCACATATTCATTTCTCTGGATGGTCAGCGAGGCACCATCGAGTGCGTGAACTTGTTCTTCGCCGACTTGATAGATCTTTGTGATATTCGTTAGCTGGATAATCGTGGACATCAGCATTCCTTCCTATTACTCTACTTCTTTCAATTTCGTTTCTGCCTGTTTCCTATAGTAATCATTTTGTGCAAGGACGATCGCCCGCTGATATGCTTCCCTTGCTTCCTTTTTCTGTCCCTTCACTTGATAGACCTCTCCCAGCGAAATGATAGCCGGAACAAAATCCTTATCGAGACTCAGCGATTTATGAAGATTTGCCAAAGCCTGCTCGGTCTCCCCTTTCTTCAAGAACGCTTCTGCCAGACTATGATATGAATCGGCAGTATCCGGACGTAATTCAACGTACTTCTGGAAATGTTTCACGGCATCATCGACTCGCTGATTTTGTAAACAAAAATAGCCGTAGTTCTTCCAGACGCGCCACTGAGCCGGACGGGAAGCAGCAAGAAGCTTATACTCTTTTTCTGCTTCGTCTGTTTTCTTTGCCCGTGCCAGAAAAGAGGCCTTCACCAATCGGCCCTGGAGTTCATCAATTTTAATAGCCTCTTCCAGATGTTTCCATCCCTCAGTTTCATCACCCCCCATAATCGAGGGGGCTCTCAGCAAGTACTGTGCTAAGCCAATTCTTGCCTGAATGTGTTTTGGATTAAGCTCGACAGCCCGGGCAAACGCCTTTTTCACCCTAGGAGCCAGGATTGCCTGTTTGAAAATACCTGCGTGCTGGGTTTTTTCACCCAGTGCTGCACCATACATGAATTGATAGTCAGCATTATTCTGATCCAGGTCCACTGCAAGTTCCAATTGATCGACAGCCTCATCGACATTCCGTGCTCCATAAGCTCTGCTGAGTAATATCTGACCAAGCCCATAATGTGCTCCGGCATTGTCTCCATCATTTTTTATGATCGTCTCGAAGATAACCTTCGCTTCATCAAATTTTCCTTTTTGAAGAAGTGCGACACCATCATCAACCGTCTGTGCAATCACTACCAGAGGTATGCATACCATAATAACGACGAGAATGACAATTTTCCAGAGCATATTCCGTATGAGCATTTCGTCCTTTCCGGACTACTTCTGACGATTTACTTCTTATCTTTATCAGCCATGGACCCGGTTGTCCGTGACGTTTTATTATCGACCTTTACTTTCGAATCGACTTCCAGATCACGGTTAATCGCTTTGAACGGTCCGGAAACGACTTCTTGTCCTTCCAGCCCTTCAGCCTTTACCTCAACATAGGTGTCATTGCTGATACCGCGTTTAACGGGAACAGTTTTCACGGCACCATCTTTCACGACAAAGACTACTTCTTCCAGTTTATCTTCATCTTTCTTCTTCTTGCTGGATTCCAGATGAGCCTCACCTTCCTGAGGAGTTTCCTTCATTTCTTTCTTCGGCATCCTTACGGTCACAGACTGAATCGGGACCGATAACACATTCGCACGTGTCTCTGTCTCAATATCGGCAGACATGGACATACCAGGACGGAATTGAACTCCTTCCGGTGTATGGATAAGCACTCGCACTTCAAAATTTGTTACTGCGTCTTGAGAACCGACACCTGTCGATTTTGCTGTATTGGCAATCTGCGACACAATACCAATAAATTTTCGATCCTGATACGCATCAACCTCGATTCGCGCTGTGTCGCCCTTGCCGACCATGACAACATCATTCTCACCAACATCAACTCGCGCTTCCATCCGAGAAAGATCCGCTACGGTCATAATTTCGGTTCCCTGCATGAACGTGCTTCCGCTGACTCGTTCTCCAAGTTCAGAAATCAATTGACTGATAACGCCATCCATCGGAGAATATATTGATGTTTTTCCGAGCGTTTCTCGAGCTTCTTTTACTGACGCAGAGGCTTGATCATGGGAAGCTTTTGCACTCTGAAAACCCGCTTTTGAGATGTCCATATCTGCTTCAGAAACCAACTGCTTTGCAAAGAGACCGGAAACACGTTTATACTCTGCTTCTGCCTGGCGGAGATTCGCTTCTGCCATGGCGATGTTCGCCTGAGCACGTTCGTACTGTGCCTGATATGCGTCAGGTTTAATCCGGACTAACAACTGGCCTTTCGAAACACGCTGACCTTCACGAATCGGCAGTTCAATAATCTCTCCGCTGACTTCAGCATTGATCTTCACTTTCGTCTCAGGCTGGATCTTTCCTGTTGCCGAGACGATCTGGGTCAGAGTCCGCCGCTGCACTTTTTCTGTTTGGACCGTGATGATGGTCTCGCGGCGGCTCCCCAGGAATACCAGCACTGCGAGAGCAGCTAACACTACGACAATCACTGAAATAATGATAATCTTTTTCTTTTTCTTCTTTCCATTGCCATTTGCCATTGTCGACTCCTCAAAATTTACTCTCTAATACACTTCCTCTTTTTTAGTACGTCCGCTCACCGATCACATAATCCAAATTGCGTTTTGCCGTTATAAAGCCGTAGGTTGCATTGATTTTGCTCGCTTGAGCATTCACCAGATTCGCGTTCGCAGTCTGAAGATCGATGAGTGTCCCAGACCCGAGATTGTATTTCTCCTCTGCTACTCTATGATCTTGGGTTGCAGATGTTACACTCTTAACGCTCGCATCATATTGCCTTCGTGCAGCTTCAAGATCGAGCAATGCTTTCTTCACATCGACACTGACATTCCGTTCTGCCTGATAGAGTGACAACTCGGCATTCCGTTCCTGCACTTTTGCATTCTGGATTCCTTGGTTTGTCACAAAACCATCAAACAGTGTCCATCGCAGACTCATGCCCACACTTGAAGTCTTCACATCTGTAAGGCTCCCTATTGCCCCTCCACTAAGATTGTACCCCAAAGAAGCATCGAGACTGGGGAAATACCTGCTCCAGGCTGATGTCACTCCGTAGCCGGCACTCTTGAGGTTCTCGGATGCGCTTTGATAATCAGGACGCGACGCAAGTGCGCGTTTCCGAACATCGCTGAAACCGCCCAGCGACTCGGTTGTCGCTGCAAGCTCTGTAGAATCGATATCAGGAGAAATCGCCGGATCAGCAATGACATACTCTTCCATCACATCCAATCCGATCAGTGCAAGTAAATCTGCTATCGATTTGTCGTATGTATTTTGTGCGTTGATGAGATTTACTTCATCAAACGCTACCGCCGATTGCTGACGATACACATCGCTAATAGAGAGTGCGCCCACGCGGCTGGATTCCATAATCCGTTCCAGCTGCTTTTGATCACGCTTCAGATTTTCTTCACTAACTCTTACTAATTGTTCGTTCTTGAGTACAGTCAGATAATTTGCTTGTGTCTGAAAAATGATTGATTGTTTTGTTCGCGTGAAGAGCTGTTCTGCAACCATTTTGCTGGACTTTGCTTTGCTGAAATTTGCCTCACGCGAAAGTCCATCAAAAATTGTGAGATCAGCAGAAAGATTAGCACTATATCCTGTACTCGTAGACGTTATCGGTCCAGCAGAAGTTTTTGTGTCCCTACTGCTACTCGAATATCCTGCTCCTGCCGAAACCGAAGGAAGATAGGACCCGTACGCCGCAAGGACTCCGCTTTGCGCGGCATCAACTCCATTCGATGCTTGTTGAATGCTCAAGTTGCGTTGCAGTGAAATGGTCATCGCATCTTGAAGGGTTAGCGTTTTCTTGGCCCCAGATTGTTCTTGAGCTCCGCAGATTGTAACTGTCATCAGGATACATACGAAAATTTTCTTCATGGAAACGTCTCCACAAGTTCTACAGTTGGAAGGAAAATGAAAACTATATGTAATAAACGGCTTCTATGCCGTAAAGTTGCATAAAACCTGTTAAAACTTCAGATTATTCGATCATTTAGACGGGTCTGAGCACCTAATAGTTTCACTTCTTCGGCCAACGCCCTTTTTTTATCGGCGGCTGGAGCAGCACTTCATCTTTTATGGAAAGAAGATACTGTATCGCAGCATCATGGTCATTGGGAATTTTACCATCGAGAATCGCATCGGTGATCCTGTCTTTCAGGACACCCACCATGGGGCCTTCTGTTAATCCGCAGATTGCCATGATTTCTTCTCCGCGTAACGGCGGCTGCCAGCTCCGTATACGGTCTTTTTCTTCGACTTCCACCATTTTCGTGATGACCAAGTCATAATTCTGTTTCACTTTCTCAACAAGCTTCTGGTTCTTCGATGTAATGTCTGCGCGGCACAGAAGCATGAGATCATCGACATCCTGACCTGCATCGAACATCAACCGGCGAACTGCCGAATCTGTCACCACGTCATCCACCAACGCCTGCGGCCGAAGATGAAGACGAACAAGTTTTTCCACATAGGGGATATGGTCCAGAGGGAACCGCATGCGGCGGAAAATCTGTTTCACCATGCGCACTCCAAGATCTTCGTGACCATGAAACGTCCATCCGATCCCAGGTTTGAATATCTTCGTTCTCGGCTTCGCAATATCATGAAACAGTGCTGCCATCCGCAGCCATAACGAATCCGATGCTTCAGCGACCTTATCAAGAACCTGCAATGTGTGCCGGAAGACATCTTTATGATGAAATTCATTCCGTTGATCTACGCCTGCCAATTGTGCTACTTCCGGCAAGACCACGCGGAGTACACCGCTGTCGAACATGAGTTGCAAACCTCTCGAAGGTTTGGGACTCGACATTATTTTCAGAAATTCATCCGAGATACGTTCCTGCGAGACAATAGTCAGCCGTTCTGCCATTTTCCCCGCTGCATCCAGTACATGTTTCTCGATGGTAAATCCAAGCTGCGCGGCGAAACGCATTGCTCTCATGATGCGGAGCGGGTCATCATCAAATGTCACGATTGGGTCGAGCGGCGTGCGCAGAATTCCAGCCTGCAAATCACGCCGGCCATGGAACGGATCAGTGATTTCTCCGAATGTCGTTTCATTCAAACTTGCTGCCATCGCATTGACCGTGAAATCCCGCCGTAGGAGGTCATCATCAAGCGTTCCAACTTCGACATTCGGTTTCCGGGAATCTTTCCGATAACTTTCTTTTCGTGCACCAACGAATTCGACCTCCCGGTTTTCTAAGGGCAGCATCGCCGTGCCGAAACTTTCGAAGATGACCAGCGTCGTCTGTGCAAACTCATGGGCAACCTTTTTTGCAAACTCGACACCGCTGCCCATGACAACAATATCCATGTCTTTGACTTCTTTTCCCAGCAACACATCGCGCACGTAGCCGCCCACAACATATGCAGCGATACCCTGACGGTCGGCCACCCTTCCGATACGTTTGAGAATTTCGTCTGTGATGTCTATACGTTTCGTCACTACGCCACCGATACCTTCTGCGATGCGATCTTGTGCAATATTTCCTGTGCAACTTCCAGGGCATGCCAACCATCACGGCCTGTCACAGGCGGTTCAAGATTCTTTTCAACAGACTCGATAAATTGTTCCAACTCATACTTCAATGCATTGACTTCCTGAACTTCCGGTTGTTCGTAGACAATAATCCGTTTGCGCTGACCCTGATCAATTTTTCCGAGCATCATGGTCGATTTCACATTCGGAGTATTCTCGTCCACTAGATGGAAGACCTCCGCCAGACCTTGTGCAAAATCGATCGAGATGTACGCGTCATGCTGAAAGAGACGCATCTTCCTCATTTTATTCTGCGAGATACGGCTGGCCGTGACATTGGCCACACAGCCATTTTCGAACTGGAGGCGCGCGTTGGCGATATCCGGAGTATCCGAAATCACAGAGACACCATTCGCATCGATGCGTGTGACTTTCGACTTTACCAGGCTCAGGATCAGATCTATATCGTGAATCATAAGATCGAGGACAACCGCTACATCCGACCCGCGCGGATTGAATTGCGCCAGCCGGTGCGACTCAATAAACAAGGGTTGGATGTGATACGGTTCAAGAGCAAGAATCGCCGGATTGAACCTTTCGATATGACCAACCTGGAGTTTCACTCCTTTCGCCGCCGCGAGTTCAACCAGCGTTTGTGCCTGTTCAATCGTGGCGGTGATTGGCTTCTCGATCAGGAGATGCACTCCGCTCTGGATTACCTTCATCGCTACCTCGTAATGTGATTGGGTAACCGTTGCAATACTGACTGCATCCACCTGGGCCAGCAAATCCTCCATATTGGGGAAACTCTTTGTACCGTATTCATCGGCAATCTTTTCAGCCAGAGCACTCTTGAGATCATACACACCCACTAATTGTGCGGAAGGGATTTGTGCATACATTTTTGTGTGAAGGCTCCCTAAGTGTCCCACACCGATAACGCCGACGCGCAACGAATTCATGGTCTATTCCTTTTCATCGAGAAGTTGAGGCAGTTCCGCCGGGGCTCTTTTTCTGCGCTCCAAGAAGAATTCTGTCAAAACCGCCATACCGCGGATCATGATAATAGAGCAGAGCAGTATACATATTGACTGTTCGCCAGTCATTGCCCTCCAGGGCTCCCCAATCGGTGCCGTTCAAAACATACTGGTAATCGTAGGCACCGCGGCGGAGCTGTGTGACGAGCGTATAGTGATGCAAAGAAGGATCGTACTGCAAACGCCACCGGTCATCGATTTTCCATCCATTGAAATCACCAACGACGTAGATGATTTCGTTCGATTTCTCTTCAGGCAACCCGAGTTCGAATTGAAATGAAACATACTCAGCGTACCGAGAACCGCTGACCAGCACTGATGTTCCAAAGTAATCCATCGCACCCTGCCACAGCCATCGGCTTTGATCTGCGCCATGACGCAGGCGAAGCAGTTCACCAGGCGGATAAAGGTCCGAATTGCGAAGATCGAGACGGCGGTATTCATTGCCGGGCTGGAGATTGTCGATAACAAATTTCAGACTGTTCGTTCCCACACCTTCAAGATATGTCGATGTTTCCCTGTCGTCCAGATCTATACGGTACGGCCGTTCTATTTCGCGATTCCGGTACACATCGACTGTTTTCACAGAAGCCGGATACAACGGGTTTGCATCACCGGCACCGGGAGAAGGGATGATCACAGATAGAACAGCTTTATTCACCTGGTTCAACGGTGAGATTTCTGACGGTAGAGACCTGTTCTCGATGGTTAATGCCGAATCCTCGATCTTTTCAACGGCAAAGAATTTCCCCTCAGCGAGCAATTCATCGGGTTGATCCGAATCACTCCACACTTCGAATTTGTAATTACCGGATTGGGGAAGACGTTCAAAGTCGACCGGTCTTCCGCTCGGAGAATTTTGATCTTTCTGCCCGGGAATACGCAATGTGTACGTCCAGCGGTACTGTTGCACTCCCGCAGGAGCTGATGTGCTCGGGATCTGATTTCTTGAATAATTTCTGAACTCATCGTTGATAAAGGATGACTGCGTTACATTCCAGTCTCTATCACAGTGAAAAAATTTTACACGAAAGTTCTCTGAATGCGGGGCATCGACATCAAATGTAATTGTCACGGGATATGAATCCACCAGCGTCATCGGAAATTTCGCATCGGCCATGCCGGTCACGCGCATCCCCTTGATACGCTTGGAGAAAATCGTCTGAGCAGAAAGTGAAACTACTCCAACAAGAATGAGGAGTAGAAGTCGGTGCATACTCTTCATCCGGGGCAGCATCAGTTGGACTGGTCCTCTAACCACTTGTGAAACTCCTTCACATCATGAAACATGTAATCTGTTTTCATTTGCAAGACTTTTTCTTTTGCATACGAATCCCACACCACGGCAGCGATCTTGATGCCGGCCTCGTGAGCCGCTTTGACATCGGATACAGCATCCCCGACCATCAATACCTCTTCCGGACGCAGGGCAAAGTGATGCATGATCTTCCGCAATCCCTCTGAGGAGGGTTTACGATGAACAACGTCATTTCCCGTTATGACAAGATCAAAGTATTTCTCAATTTTAAATTCCTCAAGCGTAATCGCTGTCGTATGAACGCCCTTTCCGGTGAACAGGGCCAATGTTTTCCCTTGCTCCCTCGTGAGACGAAGAATTTCCTTTATGCCGGGATAGAGGCGCGCCAATCGATTATGGTGCGCACGATAGAATGCCAGGTATTCTTTCATGACCTCTTCCATCTGATCCGGCCGTACGATTGCCAGGAGTGCTTCCTCTTCGGGCGGCCCAAACATAGCAGTAATTTCAGGAATCGTATATGTTTTCCCGGCGTACTTCTGCGCTATATAATTAAACGAATCATAGATAAGCTGATTCGTCTCCGTCAGCGTGCCATCCATATCAAAGACAATACATTTCAGATGCTTCACGTATTTCTTCTCCAGCTACAATATAAACACAAAAGGCGTCAAGTGGAACACTCGACGCCCTGTCAGATCCATTCTTCCCTCTTCCTACGACACTCCCGGCCGTGACTGAACTGTGCGGAAAAGAACATCCACGAGAGGACAGCTGTTCTCTTTCATTTTCGATGGAGATGGATCACTCCGACACTGGTCTGCTTCTGGCGGATGACTGACAAATTGGAAATTGTTGTAACCAGGTACAACGAATCGTTCGATGCGACAGTAATCGAATAGACACCTTCCGGCAAATCGGAGAGTTGGAATGAACCCGAATTGACATCATTGGAGGTTGAAACCTGATCAAGACCGGTCGAAGTGGAAATGGTAGCCGGTACTGGAATATTGAGCGAGTCAACAACAGAACCAAGAATTGAACCGGAGAGGAGTGTATTTTGCACACGAATGACCGGATTGAAATAGTAACTCGTTCCATTTTTTTTTATGGACTGGTACACATCAAAATCAAATGTGATCTGACTTTGTTCCCCTTGTTCAACCGTAAAAGCATATTGCACTATTTTCCCTAATTGAAGCGTCGAATCGAATTGAAGCGGAGCCTGAGGTCCATTGTCGACGATTGTGCAAAATCCAAAGCGAATTTTTATCTGATCATAGCTCCCGACCGATACGGTATTCAGGACCAATTTCTCACTGATCCCGTTTCGAAGATTCAGGAGATTGATGGGAGGCGTCGGATCAATGCTGACAACCGTCCATCCCACTTCCGAAGATGCACCCGCACGATGAATCGACACCCGGTCAACAACGATATTGAGCTGCTGGTATGCTGCAGGAGCATCCAGCAGCTTAATGAACAGCTGCCCTTCATCATTTGAAGCGCTATCCGATTGAGAGCACGAAAGCAATCCACAGAGAAAAAAAATGGAGAGCAAGACAGCCCATGGATTTCGAGCCTGATTGAATCCCATCATCGTCCTTTCTTTGAACCTATTGTAAAGTAATGTATCAACTTTTTGATGAATGTAAAATACGCGAGAGCACAAGAAATGCCCCAGCTTGCTTCTCCCTCAAAAACTCTCTATTTTGCTTTTGTGAAAAAGCAGATTGTTCTCAGAAAAAATGAAGAACATAGGATTCTCGCCGGACATCAATGGGTGTTCAGCAATGAACTGACGGCAATCCGCGGCACCCCTGAAGCTGGCGACATTGTCGAACTGCTCCGGCACGATGAAAAATTTCTCGGCCTCGGCTTCTATCACCCTCATTCGCTCATCGCGTGTCGCTTTCTCACCACTCAGCAGGAAGAAATCTCGTTTCGTTTTTTTGAACATCGAATACAACAAGCCCTTCTCCTGAGGCAAAAACTGTACCCCGGGGCCGAGACATTCCGATTGGTCCATGGGGAAGGAGATTTCCTCCCCGGCCTCATCATCGACAAATACAATGAGTTCATTTCCCTGCAAATGCTCTCTGCGGGAATGGATATTCGCACGGAAGTGATTTGCGATGTCCTGGAATCCATGTTCCATCCGAAAGCGATCATTGCACGGAACGATGTTCCGATCCGGACGCTGGAAGGTTTACCATGTGAAGAGAAAGTCCTGCGGGGGAATCCGGGCGTCACCATCATCGATGACGGTGGTGTAAAATTTGAAGTGGATGTATTCCATGGGCAGAAGACCGGATTTTTCCTCGATCAGCGTGAAAACCGCAAGGCGATCCAACGATATGCATCCGACGCTTCCGTCTTAGACTGTTTCTGCAACGAAGGGGGCTTTGCACTTCATGCCGCCCATGCACATGCTACATCTGTCCGTGGTCTGGATATTTCGGAACCTGCGATTACAAAAGCGAAGGTGAACAATCGACTCAATAATGCATTCGCAGAATTTGAAACCGGCGACACGTTTGAACTCTTGAACCATTTCAATGAACAAGGGAAACGGTTCAACATGGTCATTCTCGATCCCCCCTCGTTTACGAAGAGTAAGAAAAATATCCCGGCCGCCATGCGGGGTTACAAAGATCTCAACGCAGCCGCGCTTCGGCTTGTTGAGCCGGGCGGATTTCTTGCCTCCGCTTCCTGTTCCCATCACATCACCGAGGATGGGTTTCTTTCTTCCATTGAACAGTCGACTGTAAAAGCAAGGCGAAACATCCAGCTTCTCGAATTTGCCGGCGCTGCTCCCGACCATCCGGTTATCCCTGCAATGCCAGAGACGAAATATCTGAAATTCGCTATTTTTGCTGTACGATAATTTTTCATAACTTTAGATCACATGGAATCTCTTATCGCATGAATTTGTTAAAGGAATAACAGACCATGGAACGCGATCGAACAACATATCGAGCGGTTCTTTTCCTTTCTCTGGCACTCCTCACGTTTTCGAATGCACCGGCACAAGGTTTTCCGGCTCCAGACACGACCATTATTTTTACTCCATCCCACCCGGAACTCATACGTGCGCAGAGCTACAAACCTTTACTGCATGCCTGGGGACTCGACCTCCTGACATCGAATAATGGTTTTGGGCTCGGAACGTTTTACCGATATGAAATGACCGACGAATTTTCCTTGATGGTGAGTTTCGTCATTTCTGATGTCAAAGATGACGCCGAGTTCGAGCAGTATAATTATTTCACCGGAGATAACTTTGTTCCGAACAAGAAGAACCGACTCTTGTTAATGCCCCTTCTGGCAAGTGTACAATACCGTCTCTTGAAAGATGCTATCGTTGATAACTTCCGTCCTTTTCTCACCGCCGGCCTCGGTCCAACGATGGTTTTCGTTGCTCCGTATACTTATGGTCAAGACCAGAAAGATATTTGGGGAAATCCCGTGAAGATGGATTTTTTTACCAGCTTGAAGTACGGGAAATTGCGTTATACGGTGGGTGGATTCATCGGAGCCGGTGTAAATTTCGGCATGGAAAAAGGGACGATCACCGGCCTGAGCGTCAAATACTTCTTTGCTCCTTTCCCCAGCGGCATTGAAGTGATGGAAGGGGGATTCATAAAAAACATTGGCGGACTTTTCCTGACACTCTCTTTCGGCTCAATGTTCTAATTAATTCTGGAAGCAATTCAATGGATTTTCAGTCTTTCTTCTGGATTTTGTCGAAGCATTCCTTTGATATAAAATAAAACCGAAAAGCTCGGCTGGCCATTCACTGATGTACTACATGCTTAGGTGGGCCTGCAAAAGGGAAACAACTGATAAGCAAACAAATATCAAGCCCGATTATGCTGTTATATAACCGGACTTGATCATTTCTAACTTAATCCTGTCAACAGACAGGATTCTGCTCTACCCGACGTCTTTCGGGCGGACAGAACATCAATTGCTTATTACTTGGTTATAATCAGTTTATGCAATTGCATAAACGGTTTGTTACCATCCTGAGGGGTTGCAGTAAAACGCACATAGTACACACCGCTTGCAAGACCTGCTCCATTGAATGTCATCGAATAATATCCAGCAACCTTCATTCCATCAGCAAGCAGTGTTACTTCTCTTCCAAGTATATCATACACTTTCATACAAATGTGACTGGTCGCTGGCAGCTGATAATTGATAACTGTTGTTGGATTGAACGGATTAGGATAATTTTGTGCCATTCGATACTCTGACGGCAGCGTCACACCTGCAATACCTTTTTTCGTAGGATAATACATACCTTCGACCGTAACAATAGAGCTATAATTGGAATACACCCCATTCGTAGAATATTGACGAACTTTATAACTTGCTGTTTTTGTTCCTTGCTGGTTTTTAACTTTAAATTCCACATCCACAAATGATGTATCCGTTGTTGTTCCAATTACTGTCCATGCTCCTGAATCAATTTTCCTTTCTATTTCATAATATTGTAATATCGGATTACCAGTTGCTGTCCAAGATACATTAACCCACTGATTTTGTTGTGCTGTATTTTGAAAATTAGCGGGTGCGATTACAGGTAGTAACGCTCTATATGCATTTACACGACCGTATCCGTACAGAGTATCAAAATTAGCGGGGCCTTTATCGTCGGCCGTTTGTTGAATTATACTCCGAACTTCTGCCGGAGTTAAATTGGGGTTTACAGAAAGAATTAAGCCAACAATGCCGCTAACATGCGGTGCTGCCATTGATGTACCTGCCATATATCCGTAATTTTGAGTTATACCATACCACTCACCAAGATTAAACGGATAATTTGGTGTTGTTGAGTAAATATCATTGGCGTCAGATTGATAGCCATAACCACCTGGAGCTGCAACATTCAACGCTGATCCTCTTCCTGAATACCAACTCCTATTATCATTATGATCTGTTGCACCAACTGCTATTACATTGGGAAAATTGAGCGAGTATTTAGCAGGATACTGAACAAGCGTATCAGGATTATACCACGCGTGGTAATTTCCAGCAGCAACTACAATTGATACATTGTGTGAATATGCGTAAGCAACTGCATCATATCCTTCTTGGCTAGCGCCTCCACCACCACTGAAATTGATGACATTTGCCCCACTATCGACCGCATAAATCACAGCGTTCTTAAACCAGGACCAATAACCGGAACCATAAGCATCAAATACCTGGCAGATTAATAGACGACAACTACCGGCAACACCTGCAACGCCTGTTGAGTTATTTGTTTCAGCTGATGCGATTCCTGCAACGTGTGTTCCATGTCCTAAAGAATCACGCACACTTTCACCGTCACCGGTGAAATCTTGACCGAGAATAACTTTACGGAATGTCCCAGTTAAAGGTAGAAGATTTCACTTGACTTTGTCATGTTAGAGTTTTACCTTGTATGTGTCAACGGTAGAGAGAAACCCAGACATCAAACAAGGATAGAATCATGAATATCATCGACGTTTACAAACAATTCCCCACGCAAGAATCCTGCATTGAACATCTCGAAAAAGTACGCTGGCATGGTAAGCCAGTATGTCCTTATTGCAAATCTACAAAAGTTACACCTCTAAAGAAAGAGAAAAGACATCATTGCAACAACTGCAATACCTCTTTCAGCGTTACCGTTGGTACAATCTTTCATAAAACGAAAGTCGATTTTCAAAAATGGTTTGTCGCAATTTCTCTCGTACTCAACGCGAAAAAGGGAATTAGTTCGCGTCAACTTTCCAGAGATATTAATGTTAATAAAGACACAGGATGGTTCATGGCAATGCGAATCAGAAGAGCAATGAATGAATATGGTGAATTGTTACAGGGTATCGTTGAAGTCGATGAAACGTATGTTGGCGGGAAGCCACGCAGAGGAACAATAAACAACCCTAATAGTGATGGAACGCAAAATAAACGTGGACGCGGTACGAAAAAGATTCCAGTTGTTGGATTAGTTGAACGCGGTGGAAACGTCCATACCAAAGTTGTAAAAGGATTAGATCACAAATCGCTTTCAAGAATAATCAAAGAGCATGTTGATATAGAAAAAGCAAAAATATTCACAGATGAATTTCGCGGTTACTGCAAGATAGCGGGATTCATTGAACACAAAACCGTCAATCATGGCATTCATCAATATGTAAATGGTGAGGTTCATACAAATACGATTGAGGGTTTTTGGGCTTTATTGAAACGTGGAATCATGGGGCAATATCATCAAGTGAGTGCTCGACATCTTGGAAAATATGTCAATGAGTTTTGCTATCGTCATAACAACAGAAAGAATGATTTTGTATTTCAGCAAACCATTTCAAGGGCACTAGGTGTATAGCATAGGTCCATGTAAAAAACGTCTAAAATAAACGAAAGGAACCAAAAATGAACAAAAAACTGCCAAAAGCATGGGGTGCAGGTCCAGTAAGATTTGCGAACATCGAACTCGACTGCTACATATTAGAAGATGGTACGCCAATTCTCAATAAGGGCAAGATGATGAAGGCAATAGGTAGATCATGGAAGGGTTCAAGTAGGACCGATTTGCCAAACTTTATTGGAGCGAAAAATTTACTACCCTACGTTAAGGATGAACTAAAAGAGAGATTAGAGGGAATCGACTTTTTGTATGGGAATCAAGTTATATCGGGATTCCATGCAGACATTCTTGTTTTGGTGTGCAATGTATATCTAGAGGCAAGACAAGCCGGTGTTCTTCGAGGTACACCACAAAAAAGAATAGCACAACAATGTGAAATACTCATTAGATCGTTTGCCAAAGTCGGTATCACGGCATTGATCTATGAACAATTAGGATATGAAAGATTCAAAAATCCAGAAGCGCTTAGAATTTTGGTGGAAAGCTATCTTGTTGACGAGGTAAGAGAATATACGAAAGAGTTCCCAGACGAATTTTTCCAACAACTTGATAAAATCTATGGACACGAAAGGACCACCTCTCGAAATCGCCCTTTGTACTATGCAAAATTTATCAGAAAATATATTTACGACCCATTTGAAAGAGGAGAAGTTCTCAAGAGACTTGATGAAAAAAATCCGTTAATAAATAAAAAGTATAGGAAGCATAGATTCCATTCTTGGTTAAGCACTGACCTTGGATTACAAAAGTTACGTGCACAGGTTTGGCAAGTTGTTGCAATTCTAAAAACTTCGTCGGGCAAAAGGACGTTTGAAAGTGGTTATAATAGAATGATGGGGCAATCGAATCAAAGAGATTTATTTGAGGATTAACAAAACAATACCACTGGCATTTGAAGAATAAAGTTGTGGATCTTCTTGATTAATTGTAGTAAAATATGCGGGTATGACAACAGAACATCTACCCGCATTCGTCCAAACTCATTATGAAATTCATGAATGGAAACATGCATCGGCTATTTTAGAAACCGACTATCCCAATGAATGGAAAGATATTATTGATGTTCTTTCTTCGTTTAAATTAACCAGAAAAAACATAATAGCTCCGGGTGGAGGCAAGTCTGATATTGCTAAAAAAATTGATTCGGGTTTTTCGTCACGGGGGTGGATTGAAAAAGGTTTTGATACAAAGGTTGTTGTAGATCAACAAGAACTTAATTCTCCTACCCATAAAATTGATTGTTATAAAAATAGAGTTGCCGTAGAAATTGAATGGAATAATAAAGACCCATTTTACGATAGAGACCTTAACAATTTTCGTTTGTTATTTGAACTTCGGGCAATTAGCGTAGGCGTTATTATTACACGTTGCGATGAATTACAAGATATATTCGACGAACTCGGAAAAGGCGCTTCATACGGAGCATCAACAACACACATGAGTAAGTTATTGCCACGCATCGAGGGCGGAGGTGGCGGCGGTTGCCCAGTTTTAGTTTTTGGAATAACGAAGGAACTATATGTCAAAGATTGAAGAAACCGCAGCAGAAAATTTGCTTTCACAAGGTTATGGAAAATACGGAACGATTCTTGCCGATCCTCCGTGGAGATTCAGCAATAGAACCGGAAAAATGGCTCCAGAACACAAACGCCTTTCCAGATATTCGACTATGACGCTTCAAGAAATAATGGAATTACCTATACCTCAATTAGCAAAAGAAAAATCTCATCTTTATCTGTGGGTTCCAAATGCGTTAATTCTTGAAGGATTAGAAGTAATGAAGCGATGGGGATTTACCTATAAAACGCATCTCGTATGGTACAAAATCAGAAAAGACGGTGGTTCTGATGGAAGAGGTGTGGGTTTTTATTTTCGGAATGTAACCGAACTTGTTTTATTTGGTATTCGTGGCAAAATACGAACGAAACAAGCCGGGAGAACACAGGTTAATTTAATCGCTACTCGCAAAAGGGAACACTCTCGAAAGCCAGACGAACTTTATCCTATTATTGAAGCATGCAGTCCGGCTCCCTATCTTGAATTATTTGCTCGGCATAAAAGACCTCATTGGACACAATGGGGAAACGAAATTCAAGATCCTCCGCTTACGCTATTCTCAAATGTGATATAAGGTTTAAATATAAAAACTTGTTTGCGGTGCTTTATACTCACTTATTTACTACCACTATCTGGGACATTCCGTAACTTTATTAGCATCATCTAAATCAGAATGGCATAAAGTCAATGCACTCTTGCTCAAGGGAATTCCGCTGTCAAGAATTGCAATGATAACATCTGAACTACCTTGAGTAATATTAAAGGCTTCTGGCGCGTCTATATCAGCATCGTTTGTTCCTGCAGGTGGGTCCTGACCAGTGTTCTTGAGCGCCCATTGGTGTCCATCAGTATAATATGGATCATTAGGATCAATACAAGTTTTGACAATTCCATTGGGTTCAATAGCTTCAATCAATGAGTTGTCCTTCAGTTGATTAATAACAGAAAATCACTGCTGTCCGGTTAAATATTGAATAAATTCAATTGGTTTAGAGCGTTCGGGGGTTCAGCAACGATCGTACTTTCTGTAAGTAGTTGATAAATATCAACTTTCTCAAATAATGTGACGCTTAAAAT